>Ga0214545_1005210_pt1 | contig 23704 bp, 16 predicted proteins | sample CNSS4metaG_FD_160064 | JGI IMG/M metagenome (GOLD analysis project Ga0214545, IMG submission 160064) | Root nodule microbial communities from cowpea collected in UCLA plant growth center, Los Angeles, California, USA - CNSS4 | ecosystem: Host-associated > Plants > Roots > Nodule | place: USA...
CATCCAATCATGGTGGTGGCTTTTCCTCTCACGGTGGTGGCTTTTCCTCTCACGGTGGAGCACCATATTGCAACCATATTTCGTCTCACAACCCACTGACGAAAAAGAAACGGGACCACAACCCACTTACCATATAAACAAACAAAAACAAACAAAATCACACACAAAACCAACAACCCTCATAAACAACATACTTTCAACAATAAATAAGTTAAATGAAACAAATACACTGTCAATTCGCTTCATAACGCAAATACCGCAGAAACTAACCTTTGAACTGGCAATGACGACGGCAAGCCACAGCCAACACGACAGCAAACCTTCGAATCCTTCTTCGTTTTGGTTATTCTTCTCCACCACTTTCCCCAATTTGATCTTGTGTTCGCTATTTCCTTCGCAACCCTAATCCTATTTCCTTCCAACCCTAATCCTATTACCTTCCAACCCTAACCCCCTCTCAAAACAAAGTAATTTTTTTAACTCAAATCCACATCCATGTAATACACTGTCACGTAATATACTGTTGCCACAGTATCACATTAAAACAGTCTGCCGTTAATTTTTTTAACGTTTTTAACGTCGATGGCAAAATTAAACCTCCTTAAAAAATTGGAGGACTAAATTGAACCGCAACAAAATTAAGGGACCAAAATGAACCTGACATCATAATTAGAGGACCAAAAGATGAATTAAGCCTAAAAATTATCATGAAACATAAATTGATTGTGCACTTGGTAATTGGAAAGATATATGATCGAACCTTGTTTAGAGTAAAATCATAATCTTTAATTTTTTTCGTTGTAGCTGCCAAAAAGGCCTAAGAGGAGCATCAACATTGGAGCAATTTTATTGATTTGGGTCTTCTTTAATTGGTCTTTTGAAATCCCTAGCATTAGCACATAAAGATCCTCTATGTTGCAGGGTTATCCGTGGGGGTGTATTTGCACATAAAGATCCTCTATGTTGCAGGGTTATCCGTGGGGGTGTATTCTAATATTTATTTCCTTGTTCATGCCGTACTTTGTTCTGGGACCCCTAGGACGTCTTTTCTTTATTTTATCACCGGTTGAATCAGTGTTTTATTTCTATGAAATGTCTGCAAAAAGCTTCGTAATTGGGTGATGAACAATAGAGTTTGGCTTATATATTTATTGTTTATAATAAATTATTTATAGAAAGTTTTATATGCGTACAGTTATAAGGCAAAAAGATGTGGGACAAGAAACATTTACACAAGCAAAAGGTTCAAATACCCTTCAGAGCATCATGCATGACAGACTCATTATGATACTACAACATGCTATTAATAAGTACACCTCAAAAATGTAATTGGTAACTTCAGAAGGCTAAGCCTTGCCAATTGAATTTGAATCCAATTAGAAAGATACATGAGCTCAAGCATTAATACATCTCCTGAAACAAAAAAAACTGTGTACATTTGAAACAAGTGACCAAAAGTTAGTTCCTCCACCATAAAACCTTGTGCACATTTTGTCATTGAATTGAATAATGACAGCACTAAGCATATCTTCCAAAATTTGATCATTTTATCTTTCGTAGAGAGAAGGCAGAGGGCCCATCAGCTGTTAGGCACCATCTGATTTTGTCGATCTTTTCTTCAATCTCCAAACTCTTAAGATAGTCAAACTGCAGCGAACATCATACAAAATCATTATTGACACTTCTAAGCCATAGGATCTTAGGGCAACATTAGTAGGATAATGCAGCCAACTCCGCACAAACTGATAAAACGCATGAAATTGTCACTCAATTGGCCATTACTTTGGAAAGCTGCATTTGTCTAAAAAGTTTCAGTGATTTCAGTCCCACATAGGAAATGAATATTTGTTGAGACTGAGATATGCTAATAAATAACTAGTCAGACAGCTATGTAAAGTATCTTTGTGCTTGGGGCAATGACGCAGCTAGTGAGTTTCTAACCTAGGCGCGTCTATTGCTGGTTGAAAACTATTTCCAAACCCCCTGGTTGAAAACTATTTCCAAACCCCCTCTTGGGCCTGGGTTCATTCTGGGCTAAATGTGAATAAAGCAGTTCTCATGTTTTTCATATTAGTATTAGAATTTTATTAATATTGGAGTTTTTTTACACTCTTTTGACAATTAATAATTTATTAAATTTTTAAAAATTAGTTTTTTGTAAAAGTGGTTATTTTTGTTTTCTCTTTTTTAATTTATTTATCAATGGTTATTTTTTCTTCTGTTTTTATATATTTTATTTTATTTTTAATAAATATAATTTTAGTTTATATATTAACTTAATATTATTAAATATTATAATATTACATATATTTAAAAAATCATACATGCAATATTGCTTAGCACATGGTCCAAAGTCCACATCACATGTGTTTACACTAGTTTTGTAATAATAGGAACTGAAAAAATTATATGATCTAGTCCAAAGTCCACATCGACTGTGTTAATGTATGAACATATATAGGATCGTTATAAAATACTGAAATACTCTACTCTTTGATAGATTCAACGGAGCCATGAGTTAAACACATAGCGAACTATTCTTTCGCCTTTTACTAAAGAATACCGTGTGTTTGTCTCGCTAAATGGCATACGCCTATTTTTGAAAGAGCCCTTCTAAAGGGTCTCTGCAATTTTAGTTCAAATTTGGGTCTATTTAGTAAATGTGATTCTGTTTTTCAACAATTTAATCATACAACAAAAGTTGAAAACATAGAGTGATATGATTATATAATATCTACCCTCTTGGCTCCCTGATTGCAACATAAACAAATTCTTGACAAAAGCAACTATAGATTATAATTTTCAGTCGCCATGTGAAGGGCCAATTCTTCAAGGATCACATAAACTTCTTCCAAACTCAAATGGACTGAATTCCCCGCTGAAAACATGTAAATTTTCTTTTGCACCTCAATCCAACTCTGACCAGGTACTTTTTTAAGACCTTTTGTCCTTGCTGACACCCTCACTCTTGCGAAGTCATCCCACCTTCCATTTGCAGCGTATATATTGGACAGCAGCATGATGCTCCCTGTTATTTTTGACTTCAGGGTAAGGATTTGTGATGCTGTTTCTTCTGCAATGTTCATGTCTCCATACATTCTACACTTTAAAAGAGCTCCCCAAATATACTCATTAGGTACAATAGGCATGTTTCGAACAATATCAATATCAGTTGCTTCCTTCAAAAGACCAACACGACCAAGGAGGTCAACCATGCATGCATAATGCTCTACATTAGCTTCAATCCTAAACTTTCTGGCCATCTGATAAAAAAGGTTACGACCAGCGGCAACAAGTCCAGCATGACTGCAAGCAGATAGAATAGCCACAAAAGTGATGTTGTCTGGCTTCATTCCTGCTCCCTTAATACTATCAAACACTATATGTCCTTCCTTGAAGTTCCCGCACTTCATATACATGTTAATCACTCCATTTCCCACCAATATATTTTCACCCACCAAATTCCTAATGGCATAACCATGGAGTTCCCTGCCAACGTTCAATGCAGCTAACTCCGCACAAACTGATAAAACCATGAAATTGTCACACAATTGGCCATTACTTTGGAAAGCTGCATTTGCCTAAAAAGTTTCAGTGACTTCTCCCCAAAGCCACTAATCACCGCACTCCAACTTATAACATTAGGCCTCACTGGGGATTGACCACCTGTACATGACTTCTCCATCTGAAAAAATGCTGCATAGGACTCCTCACACAATCCAGATTCAGCATATTACAATATCAAAGCATTCCAACTGACTAGGCTCTTGTTCTTTATATCCAAAAATACCCTTTGTGCATCCCCCAAATTTTGGTGCTTCCCATATGTACCTATCAGAGCATTCTTCACAAAGAAATAATCTTCATATCCACCTTTAACAAGTTCATGGATTTCTTTTCCCCAGTCAGTAGCACACACAGACAACATCACGACCAATGCTTCGGCACTGATGTCAATTGTCCTTGTCCTCGTCCTCATCAACTTAAACAACTCAACAGTTTTGTCATAAAGCCCACATCTAGCATGACCTGATAAGAGAGAGGTCCACGTCACCACCGAATTCGGCTGCAAACCTTCCAACTAACTCCATCCTCTTAAAAATCACACAAGCACCAAGAGAATCACAGTTGAAAGTATAACCTGAAACCATAGTACTCCATGAGACTAGACTTCTAACAGACATTCCATCGAACAGTTGCGAGCATCTCCATTAGCCCGTGCTTCCCATACACTTCACCAGTCACATAAATTTCTGTACATACAATACTGCAGCTGCAGCTATGCATTTATATGTTCTAAAAAATATACATGCCATTGCTATGAAAGAAACCTATTGTTTATTAGTGACTTCAAAATACTATTGCAAAGACTTAAAAAAAACAGGAGGAATGCTGCTATCAATCACTGAAAAAGCCGGTAATTCAGCAAGTTGAAAATGGTCTAGCAACAACAGACTGGTACATTTGCTAAGTCCCACATAGGTTATAAGTATTTGTTGAGACTGGCAAATGCCAATAAATTCCCTGACAGACAGCTAGTTAGACTATCTTTGCGCTTGGGGCAATGATGCAGCTAGTGAGGTTCTAACCGAGGCGCGTCTATTGCTGGTTGAAAACTATTTCCAAATCCCCCTCTTGGGCCTGGGTTTATCCTGGGCCTTCGAGAATTTCTGGAAGGGCTCCCTTAGGGGTAAAGTCCTATAATTTCTAGTTTAAACTTTTAGACATGTATCTGAGTAATGTTGAGAGAATGCTTAATTTTAAAACAACTATAATTTCATAGTTTAAACTTTTAGACATTTGTTGTATTTGAGTAATGATTTTGCTTTTTGAACTTAAATAATTTAGATGATAAGTTTTGTGGGAGATATCCATAGTGTAGTGTCTTAGATAGTACTTATTCAGTTACACCTTAATTATTGAGTTAAATGTGAATTAGTTGTTCTAGGGACGATTAATTTTAAAACAATAGAAACTGAGTATATTTAAAATTCATTTGTAAGAAATTTATAGCATGCTTGTTTATCTGTTTGATAATTTTTCTTGACAAGATGATTTTTATATCAAATGTTTCATGACTCTTTGAAAGTGGTGTTTAAAATTTAAAATATGTAACAATTATTTGTGAGAAAATTTAAAACTATAAAATATAAATAACTATGAAAAAAAAAGTTATAACATTTTTCTTTGATTGATAAATTTTCTTTATAAACTATTCAATAGTATTTTTATAAAAAATGTTTTACAACTCTTTCAAAAAAAAATGATGTTTAATTATTTTATAATAATAGAACCCGAAAAGAATTGATCCAAAGTCAGAGTAGAGATCTAATTAAAATTTTATATTAAATGCATATTAAAACGCGTGTCTGATTGAATTAAAAAAATCAATTAAAATTGAATTATGTCATGACTTAGTTAACATGTCTGATCGAAGTCCACATCGACTACGGTATCGTAAGAACAGAACTAGGATCATTATATAATGGAAATGCACTTCATTGTCTTCTCACGGAGCCATTAGTTAAACACATAGCGAACTATTCTTTCGCCTTTTACTAAAGAATACCGTATGTTTGTCTCATTAAGTGGCATACACCTATTTTTGGAAGAGCTCTTTAAGGGCTCTGCATATAAGTTCAAATTTTCAAATTTTGGTTTCATTTATGGAACTCTTTAAGGATCTGTTGTGATGAATCCTTAGTGGAAGGTTCTCAGTAGTCCGTCTATCCAAACTACACGTTTTAGTGAAACAATATTAGTAAAACCAGCTTTCATGTCAAACTTCAAACAATGAAACTCTGGGATGGTATGGAGCCAACTTCTTAACAGATGTTTTGTCCACTTAAGAGGACATTGTTGACAACTCTATGGCATCTTGTTTACTGTGAAAAAATAAAACTATAGAAGGAAGAGTTCAGAAAAGAAAAAAAAAAGTAAAAGATAGAATTCATAAAATACAAACTAAAGAAAAATTTCAATAAAGACACGTCATCAACACAAGCACGGGATACTAAGTTAACAAGCAAAGACTAATATTTGCATTGTTAAAACTGAAAGACATAATCGTACTCAGGAAAATTCAATAAATACTAAGGAGGAGTACATAGAGAACAATAGTAATTAATGAAAATAGACGTATGCCACTTGTAGTGACAAACACACAGTATTCTTTAGTAAAAGGCGAAAGAATAATTCGCTTTGTGCTTATCACATGGCTCCGTGATCATCATCTTAGCAGTCTCTTCGTATTGTAGTATGATCTGACTTTACAGTACCACTCGATGTGGGCTTAATCAGAAATGTAAATTTGAGCAATGCACCTGCCCTGGTTCAATAACAGAGTCTATGAAGTAAGTGTTTTAAAATCCTACCCATGTTTCATTTAACTAAATTGCTCACAAATTTAATCACTGAGATAGTCTTTGAGAATATTCTTGGCCGCATCTCCGAATTTAAATTTAGTGTCTCACTCATTGAAAGCACCACAAAGAGCACTCTTCACTGTAAACTATAATCAAACAGTCCTCACCACATTGATTAACTGAAAACTTAAAACTGATATTACATAGCCCTCCAAACAAGAGCCTTCTTTCATAAACAAATGTTGCTTATTATGACAATTACCAGGTTCTTTTTAATAAGAATAGTTCTCACATTTTTACCACCAAATTTTGGCTTGCATTCTGGTAACTCTTCAACGTGACTTCTTAGCTTGTTACATTCTCAGTTTATAGTTAGCCCAATTAGATTAGTTTCAGCCCTTCCAAATGGGTATGCAGATACTGTGCACCCTGAAGGCTAAGAACCGTTTACTGGTTTAAGGTCTTTAATCTTAGAGACTCTGCAAAATTTATCTGTAGAAACAAAGTCATAGAGAGGTCATCAGAGTGCATCCCCTACTTCCCATTCCAAGTGTACTTTAGTTCTCATTTTTTTTTTATGTATGAAGATATACTTTTTTTGTTGTTGTTGATCATGTACCTCTATTTGTGTTCTAAGAATCCAATTGTTAAGAATTAATTCATGATGCATTGAGTACATTACTTTGATTGTAATAAATCTTTAACCTAAGAGTCTATAGATAGTCTTGTGGATTTACCAGAGAATAAATCCATTATCCATATGAAGTAAAAGGCGATACATACTGCTTAGAAAGAGAGACAAATTTGTGTAACGTTTCTATATACGAAAGAGGTGTGAAAAATGTAACATGATTGGATGTGACATATATTTTTTCGTTGGTGAAAGATCTAAAATCATTCTATATTGGTTGTGAATTGAAACTAAATCCGAAATGAAAATAGTTCAACTTGAAGTATCCATTTTATTCACCAAAAAGAAGAAACACCGCCAATTCATCAATGGAAAAAACTCCGAGTCTCCAACGCATGCAGCTCTCTCGTGATCAAAATTATTATGCTGCCTCCTAAGCACAAAATTTCAACAACTTTTCTCACCGACCACCGTAGTAAATAAAAGAAGCAATGTAAACAGACACGAGACTGGAGTTTGTGACTAGAAAGCAAAATCACGTGTGAGGTTAAAAGGTATGGTCTCAAAAAACAGGACATTATCGAAGGATGTAACAAGTTCATGTGTTCTCATTTAATAGCGATGCTCAACTTCGATCCTCCTCCATTGGTAGGGTGATAAGGGGTCATTTCAGTTGCCATATTAGTTCGACACTTCAACTTATAAATATAACACATGCACAGAAGAAAGCCACAAAGAAGGTTATTGTTAGCCACACAAAGATGAATATCAATAGCACAAAGGGACTTCTTGCACTCTTTGCGTTTGTGTTCTTTGCATTGGGTAATGCACAAAATACCCTTGTGCCAGCAATCATAACATTTGGTGACTCAGCCGTGGATGTTGGGAATAATGATTATTTGCCTACCATTTTCAAGGCAAATTACCTTCCTTATGGAAGGGACTTTTTCAACCATCAACCCACTGGGAGGTTCTGCAATGGGAAACTAGCCACTGATATTACTGGTGAGGAAATAAACCTAAACTTTAAACTCACTCTGATTCGTTAGAAATAATGTTTCATTCTTGTGAAAACAACGTTTCCTTTTGCAGCTGAAACGCTGGGTTTTAAGAGTTTCGCACCTGCATATCTTAGCCCTCAGGCTTCAGGGAAGAATCTTCTCATTGGAGCAAACTTTGCTTCAGCAGCCTCTGGTTATGATGAAAAAGCTGCTATTTTGAACGTAAGTTGGGAATGAATATCGTTCGCACACACTCTGGAAAACTCACATATCTTTGAAAATTTATGTTTTTTCCTTGCAGCATGCGATTCCATTGTCTCAACAGTTAAAGTATTTCAAGGAATATCAAGGCAAGTTGGCCAAGGTTGCTGGTAGTAAAAAAGCAGCGTTGATTATTAAGGATGCGCTGTACATATTGAGTGCTGGCAGTAGTGATTTTGTGCAAAACTATTACGTCAATCCTATAATAAGCAAAGCCTTAACTCCTGATCAGTATTCTGCATACCTTGTGGGTGCATTTTCAATCTTTGTTAAGGTATTTTACTTTGTTACTGTTACTGTATCTGGAAAAATGAGTCATAATCTCATCAAAACAGAAAAAGATTATTCTAAAGGTGCTTTGTTTTGAACACAGGACTTGTATAAATTGGGAGCTAGGAAAGTTGGAGTGACTTCACTCCCACCTCTAGGGTGCCTACCTGCTGCAAGAACATTGTTTGGTTTCCACGAGAATGGTTGTGTCTCGAGGATCAACAATGATGCCCTAGGATTTAACAACAAAATCAAAACAGCTGCAGCAAATCTCCAGAAGCAGCTTCCTGGTCTTAAGATTGTTGTGTTTGATATTTTCAAACCTCTTTATGAGCTTGTTCAGTCCCCTTTAAAATCTGGTAATTGATACTTAACTTGAGTAGAATACAATACAATCACACATGACTTTGATCTCTTGGGGTAAAAGCATGGTTCTTATTCTTCTATGCTGTCTTTTGATGTTCTATATATAGGTTTTGCCGAGGCAAGGAAAGGTTGCTGTGGTACTGGAATAGTGGAGACAACATCTTTATTGTGCAATCCAAAATCACCAGGAACTTGTTCTAATGCAACCCAATATGTGTTTTGGGATAGCGTCCATCCTTCACAAGCTGCTAACCAAGTTCTAGCCGATGCATTGATTCTACAAGGCATAGCCCTTATCACTTAAGGGCTCATGGAAATGAGGCAAAAGTTTATTAGTTCTCGATTCCGGAGAAGCCAGTAATATTGTAGTATTTAATAAAATCTTGAGAAATTTCATATGAACTCATCGTGATAATGCATGTAGCAATGCTTATATTTATTTGTTCTTTTTTATCGCTTTCTCCAAAATTAAATTAAGGTCATAGTGAAAATCTGGAATTTGAAATGAAATTGTTGCTGCAGCTAAGCTTTCCATTTTACATTCATAAGCTCATACCTAGCAATCGTGAACACGATTACATAATGCAGGTATAAGTCAGAAGAACACGATAGACATAGTCACTTACCTGATATTTTAAAATTTTCCGATGACCATGATATCACTATGATGGGATCATGGACACGGATAGGACATTCTTATGGATCACGAGCGAACTAGGCTTACAGTTAAAATAGAATTTTGCAATTTTTGCATAATTTTTTGTTTTTCCACAATTCTTTCACGCAACTATACAAATTTTCAAAATGATCATTTTTTTTTCCTCTAAAATTGACTTCCGAAATTTCCGGAATAGTATTTCCAGAACAAAATTTTTGAAATAGAATTTTGAGAATCAAATTTCCGAAACAGAATTTACGAGATCATATTTATGTATCACATGCAATACATTTTGGAAAAGGTTTCCCATAATAGGATTTCCGGAACAAACCTTCTGAAATGCGAGCAATGTCTTCCGTAACAAGTTTACCACAACACTCCGATATGAAATATGTTCCAAAAGATTCGAATGGTATAATCCATACAAATAATTACATTCTAAAATCCGTAATGCAAATTTAAATTTTGAATTTTACAAATGTAATTTTGCAGTACAGATTATACAATTTGAAATTTAATTTAATTTATTATTCATTATCATTTCCTTTCTCCACCTTCACATTTTTTATTACCAAACCAAGTGATAGCCCATTAAGTCAAACATCAACATTAAAAAGTACAAAAACGTAAAAATTCTGGTATAATTGATAATGCAAAATTACATTTACAGATTGTATAGTCTAGAAAATACATTTTCTACGACCAAACCATATCTCATTGAGTCAAACATCAACATTAAAAAGAACAAAAATGTAAAAATTCCAGTATAATCGATAATGCAAAATTACATTTACGGATTGTATAGTCTAGAAAATACATCTTCTACAACCAAACCATATCCCATTGAGTCAAACATCAACATTAAAAAGAACAAAAATGAATCGCCCCACATCAACATTAAAAAGAACAAAAACGTAACAATTCTGGAATAATTGATAATGCAAAGTTTCATTTACGGATTGTATAGTCTAGAAAACACGTTTTCTACATCCAAACCATATCCCATTGAGTCAAACATCAACATTAAAAAGAACAAACATGAATCGCCCCACATCAACATTAAAAAGAACAAAAATGTAAAAATTCTAGAATAATCGATAATGCAAAATTACATTTACGGATTATATAGTCTAGAAAACACATTTTCTACAACCAAACCATATCCCATTGAGTCAAACATCAACATTAAAAAGAACAAAAATGAATTGTCCGACATCAACATTAAAAAGAACAAAAACGTAAAAATTTTGGAATAATTGATAATGCAAAATTTCATTTACGGATTGTATAGTCTAGAAAACACGTTTTCTACAACCAAACCATATCTCATTGAGTCAAACATCAACATTAAAAAAAACAAACATGAATCGCTCCACATCAACATTAAAAAGAACAAAAATGTAAAAATTCTAGTATAATCGATAATGCAAAATTACATTTACGGATTATATAGTCTAGAAAATACATTTTCTACAACCAAACCATATCCCATTGAGTCAAACATCAACATTAAAAAGAACAAAAATGAATCGTCTGACATCAACATTAAAAAGAACAAAAACATAAAAATTCTGGAATAATCGATATTGAAAAATTACATTTACGGATTGTATAGTCTAGAAAACACATTTTCTACTACCAAACCATATCCCATTAAGTCAAACATCAACATTAAAAAAACAAAAATGAATCACCCCACATCAATATTAAAAAAGAACAAAAACGTAAAAATTTAATGTTTAAAATGAATCACAAATCGCCCACCGTGGGGCTCAAACCCACGACCACAAGGTTAAAAACCTTGTGCTCTACCAACTGAGCTAGACAGACTTCTTTATAAATCAAAATCTATAATGCAAAATTACATTTACAAATTATATAGTCTAGAGAACACATTTTCACGTCTTTCATTATCAATTATCATTTTCTTCCTCCACCTTCACATTTTCTACAACCAAACCCCATATCCCATTGAGTCAAACATCAACATTAAAAAGAACAAAAATGAATGTTAATTATCATTTTCTTCCTCCACCTTCACATCTTCTAATGAATCGCCAAACTCACGACTATAAGGGTAAGAGCCTTGCGCTCTACCAACTGAGTTAGACGAGTTTCCTTACCTTTTATATCACAAATTATATAATCTGGAATGTAATTTTACATTACGGATTGTATAGTTTTTCATTGTTAATTGTCATTTTCTTCCTCCACCCTCACATTTTCTACAACCAAACCATAGCCCATTGAGTCAAACACCAACATTAAAAAGAACAAAAATGAATCGTTGCCTATTGAATCAAACATCAACATTTCATATTATTATAATATCTTCATTTATTTGAATGTACACTTGTAAATATTTTTTAGAGTGGAGATGGAAGAAGATGATGGGGTGGAGGTGGAAGAAGATGGGGTAGAGGTAAAGATGGAGATATGAGAGAAGATGGGATGGAGTTGAAGGTGGAAGAAGAAGAAATGGTGGAGGTGGGTGGAGGTGGAGAAAAATAAGTAGGTGTCGTGGGGGAGAATGATGGAAGAAGAGGAGAGCAAATTTGACTTTATAATTTACTTATGGGTTACTTATGGGGTACGGTAAAAAAATATGAGGGTGCAGGGAGAAATTCCCAGCCTTCTATTGTTCCTATTTTTCTTGTAAAAGACTCTGGTGGCTTGTCCGATGGGCCTTTAATGTGTTTGGACCCATGAGTACAAAGTGCATAGCATATAAGTCTTTTTATAGATTTTTTTACTTAGAATTTACAAATTTTGGAATTTAAATCATTACAACTTTTGATCCTTATACTCATCAAGTTGAGATTCTTCGTCTCTTACCGCTTCCACGTTTTCTATTTTATCAATTTTTTTGGTTGGAAATTGTGGGAATAATCCTACTCAAGATTTGTTTTCCATCACACCGGCTAGGACATGTACAGCCAGATTTAACGCCAGGATATGCAATTAATTAGTGCTAAAAACTAGCTATGATGTTATGCAAAGCCAAGTGCAGATGAAGCAAATGTCAACGATTTGAGCAATGATATATTAATACCAAAACGAGTTACCAAAGCCATGACAAATGACGAGGCTCGCGATTCTCTCGTTGCAAATTCACCCAATTTTAAATGGTGTTGTACCACGTCCCACATCATACACCAATCATGAATAAGAAGAAATTATGACAAATATCATTCTCCAAGTTATAAAATGCTGTGCTGTGGTAATCAGAACTAAAACTATGTATGTATCATGCATACGATTGAAAATGCACTTTTATTTAATACACAGATGGTGTCTGAACTACACCTGACGACTAATTTACATTGACTACTTCACCGTATATATTTCTAATGCATCAATGATAATAAGTTGCAAAAAACTAACTACATGATGCTGATCTACTACGTCTTTGTTGTCTAGCACTCACGCTAGAATCTTTTAAAGCTTCTGCGTATTTCTCCAAATTATTTTTTTCCAAGCCTAAGGAATCTGAGAAGGAACTACTTTTACGTGCACTGAAGTTCTTTGAGCTTTCCATGAAAGCGCTATCTGAATTTCTCCTATTTACTTCTTCCTGAGTACATGTCAACCTAGAGAAATCAAGGGAAGTTCTAGATGTGGCAATGGGAGTTGAAAACTCACTCCTAAGACCCTCAATTCCAGTTGAAGTACTTTGCTGTTGAAGATTGCTATTTTGACGTCTGATTTTTTCTTGTGATGAAACATGACTATGGTGATGACCACTGTCTTTACCTTGTATCAGTTGTCTAAGCTTGCTTAAAAGCTTGGTCTGGCTTATGGTGTTAGTTTTGGCTGCAGATGAATTATCTACAGAAGAAAAATCATCACACTCTCCAATGTCAGTGAGAGAAGAAGCCTGCGAGGAGGACCATTGATCTATATCAAAGTCCACAATGTTCCCTGGTGCATCAGCATTTGCATATTCAAGTATAAGCTGCTTGGCTTTCCTCTCAGACGTGGGGCTCAGGCTTCTGCTTAAGTCCTTTGCAACCGTTTTACCTGGTGGGGCTTCATAGTTTCTTAGTTCATATCGTAAGCAAGCATTTATCCACCGCATATATACTAATTCTTCAAGATCTGAACATCGATCAGAATATAGTTGCTCAATTTCCTTCTTCAAGTGCTCATTTTCTTGTTTAAGACACTCACTTTCTTGCTTCACAGCATCCACCTGCATCTCAAAAGCACAAGGTAAAGATTAGGGTCTGACAAGTAGTGAATGAAGGAAAGGTGTTGGTGATTATAATCTTCGTACCTCTGGGTCTTCCAGAACTGCATTAGCAAGGATTTGGGTAGAATCTAATCTTCGAACTAAGTGAGAATTTTCTATATGCAATCTTAAATTAGACTTCCTCAACTCTTCTGCTTCAGACTCGAGCTCCTTTAGCTTTTGCAGCTTTATTTGAATGTCCTGATCACAAGCAGCAGCATCTTTGCATTGTTGGTCTTGCAACCTGGAAACTTTTTGTTGAAGACTCATGATCTGCTCCCTGTTCTGTTCAACTTCACACCTAATTTTCTCATTAAGCAATTTTACTTGCGCTTTTGCACTCTCAAGTTCAGCCAGCACTTTTGTATGATCCGAGACCTGTTCCTTTAGTCTCAAATTCTCAGACTGTAAGGTCTTAACCTTCAGATTGAACATCTTTACCTCTACAGTACTTGCTTTCAATCTATTCTGGAGCTCCATCACTGCTGTTTCTTGCTCTCTAAGACCACAGTACTCGAGCAGTTGAACCTCAAGACTTTGTTCCCTGTCTTGAAGCATTCTAATCATGTTCCGGAGTTCAATTACCTCTTGCTCGTAGTCATCCTTCTCGGGATCTGCATATTCTTTTAACCATGGTGCTTCCATATTTCTTTTAGAAGAATTTCTGACAACTGAGGCTCCAAAGTCTACGACCTTAAGAAGATCATTAAATTCAGGAAGGAGGAACTCATCTCTATCACCATTTTGTGTACTGTCACGAGAGAGAGCAAGAGGAGAATTGCCAGTTATCACCCTGTTGGTGCAAGTTTCTTCCTGCAATCAAAGCAAAATTAAATAACCCTGTTTCAGTTTTTAAGTTTTCTTTTCAGAAAAACAAAATGGCCAACTTTATGTAATGTGTATAATTAGTTATGTTAATTAGTAATTGCATGTAAAAGTATCTTGCATACAAATTTATTTTCTTCCTAAAAAGTATCTTAGATACAGCACCATAATATGAAAGGTTTGAATGTTAGAATTCAGTTGCTCGACCAAAACTTTCTCAACTCCTTACTATACTCTAATTAGTTTCAACAAAAATTTTGTTATTTCTCTTTTGTACAATGCCCTTAAATTGAAAGAGAAATCTCTACCTCAACCTCTCCCTTTATTTATAGGAACATGCCTGGTTCAAACTATATCAGTCCATTAACCTAACCTAACTAATTAGTGGCTACTGTTACCTAAAACACTACTACTTTACTAAAAGATTTACACTTTTTAAATAGTTCACTTTTTTGTCGGAAACCTCAATATTGATAGCAAGGAATCAACGATAAATCCTTATTAAAATGACAGCTTTAAAAAATCAGAAAAATACTATTTCTCTCTGTGACAGAGTACATAGTTGTACCCCCAGAAGCAACTTACAGAACATAGAAAATTTCCTGCTGAGACGGTGTTGCAAGTACTTAATGCTGCCCCTATACCTCCTCCTGAATTAACCTCACTCTCGTGACCTGAGAAAGATAAAAAACGAAAAAAGACACTTATATTCATCATTCAAGAAAACAGAGGAGAAAAAGAGAGATGAAATATTGGTAAGGCAAAAACCAACCGAAAGAACCCCCCTTGCGTGATTTAGAGGGCTTGATTCTTCTGATTCTGAAGCGTGAGTAGAGAAATCCAGCAAACGAAAGAGCCAGAGCCAAACCAAATTTAAGCAGAACAGGCTTCACACCCTTTTCCTGTCCGATCATCATCATCCTCACAATTAATCTAATTTCTCTTTGAGCCTTGAAGAGAGACAAATATCGCATAACTTTCCATCATCATCATCATCCTCGTCCATCTCAAACCCAGAGAAAAAGCACAAGATTCATTTGTGGTTTATGCCTAGAAACACAACAAAGTCATAGATAAGCAAAGTTCACAATACATTATATTTACTAGAAAAATCATACAAGTGACCAGAAACCATTCACATATGAATCACAAGAAAGTCAAATCATGCGCGGCCTAATAGTAACTTGCTGGTTAGATTGATTCCACGCGTTAGTAACAGTAAAAAATAATAAATAAATGAATAGCTCATGACATAATCCATCGCTATCAAAGGTCAAAACTAAATGTCTGAAAGGGAGCATGACCAAGTAAAAAATTCAATTCAAATTATGAAACAAACAAAAAACGAGTAAAAGAAGATGAAGACGAATACTCAAAGGCCAACACAGGTTAACATGAGAAGGCAACAACTCAGGTGAGTAGAGGAAAATCTGCGAATTTGGAGGTTTACTTAAATGTGATGGACGTTGTCTTTTGGCAAATAGCTTTGGTTGCGTGAGGTTGTCCCCATCATGGCCAAAACAGCAATTGGGCATAATCGAATTTTTTGAAAAATTGTGTCTTTATATATACCAAGAAATGTTGGCCATTGATTCTTGTCGTGTGTAGGAATGGTGAAGACGACGTGGAAGGTGGGCCATGTCAGCGAGAGAAACAGAGTTGAAATTAAAGAAATTGGAATTATGAAGAGAAAGAAAGGAATAAAAATGAAGATTCGATATTCGATCCATTCTGGTTATACCGGGTTAACAGCGAAACCATTACTGATTAGAAACTGAAAGGCCAATATAATATTATGGTTATGGAAAAAGAAACGATAGGATATATTAATGTAAATATTTTTATTTTAATCAAAAATTTAAATTATTTTATTTATTTTCCTTGAAATATTGTAATACATTGTTTTAGAATTTTAAAAAAATATTATTTAACTTTTCGTTATGCAAAAAAGAAACAATCGTTTTAATAATTATTATTTTATTTTAATTTTTTTTTATCTACTTAGGTTCTCATTATATTTTCCTGCGAAATAATCTGAGCAAGTGGAACATATGAGAAAGTATATATATCTACTTTTTATCATATCAATTTAAAGAAGGAAACTATATTTTCCTCCGAAATATTCTGAGCAAGTGGAACATATGAGAAAGTATATATATCTACCTTTTTATCATATCAATTTAAAGAAGGAAGTATATACATATAATTTTTTATCATATTAATTTAAAGAAGGAAGAAGGAAGTATATACATAACTGTGTTATATGTATTCAAAATCATCTCAGCTTATACTTATACATCTTTGATTATTTAGGCCTATAATGACCTAAATCTTATGGGTATCTAATGACTAGAATCATTTTGGTATGTAATAACCAAAATCATCTTAGTATGTAATAATTTGAGTCTTCTTAGTTTAGATGATCTTGGAGTATGTAATGATTTGAAGTGACGGATCTAAGACCCTAAGTCGGTAGAGATAATACACTAATGTGGAGAAAAATTGATTTTTTTTTTCATATATTTAGTAATAATTTTAACAAAATCAAGGGCGTAGTTATCCATCCTCATGTACGTGTAAGTCTATCTTAATCTCGACCTATTGTGACCTAGATTATCTCGACGTCATCATGTTGTAGCAATAATTAATAACTAAAGCGTATTACAAAAATCCTTAAACATATTAATCGTGACAATTATTTGTATGGCCTAAATCCGATTAAGTAAGAGCCCATAAACCCAGTAAAAATCATATGGTTCATCAGATTACTTATGTATTCATTATTACAACATTTATGTATTTGATACATTTGATCACCGTCTCTCGAACTTAAATAAATATGACCTAGAACATATTGATTTTAAGGTATAAAGCTGGTAGCACAATTCCCTTTTGAAACTACATCAAAGTCCTATTACATATCTATTTGAAAAATAAGAATTTGTTAAAATGAATTTCGGGGTCTTTACATAGTAATTTCTATCTTGTAAGAAAAAAATGTTTAGGTGATAAAAGTGGAACATGTTTGATTCATCCGTACTTTTATCATTAAAAGAAACAAAGTATAAATAAATAAAAACTTTTTTTTTAAGTTGTATGAACTCCTTAAAAATGAATGTAATTCGGTGTTGAAAACAAAAAGAAATTAAATTAAAAATAATACACACACTGAATGCACATTTCTTTATTAGTTGCGTGTATTTAAAGGTTTATAAAATTTGGATATAAAGTCAAATAAAAAGCATTTTTAATCGTAAACAAATATTTAAATACTTTATATTCCTCGTCTCTTACTTATTATTTGAGTTATGGGTAACTAACAAGTTTAGTTGTAATCAACTTATACATTAACATAAATATTTGAGAGCTAGAAAGGTAAAACTAATTTACATTGAAAAAAAAAAAACGAAAATAAAGAAGATGAAAAAAAAAATAACAACAGTAAGTTGCATCATGACTTGAAACGACTTCTAATAGGGACCAACGTTATAAAATGATTGTGGGGAAATTGAAGAAACGGTCAACTATGTTAAAGCTTTGAAACCTTTCCATAAGAAAAAAATGTAAAATAAGAAGGGAAAATGCATGGAAAAGAGGAAGAAAAGAAGTTATGTACCAACCAAAAGTCATTCCAGTAATGACACACAATGGAAGATGGTTGTGCACGACTCATGATAAAACTGTGAAACATAAATTAATATAAATATTAAATTAATTATTAATTTAATTCTAATACTCTGTTTTTTAAAAATCTAAGTGCGACATATAATTTGAAAGATACAACTTGTCAAATTAAAAAAATTTAAGATAAAAAATATTAAATTTTTTATACGTGACAGAGTCTGATTTTGATATTATATAGATTTAATTTTAAAATAATATATATAAATATTTTTTCTAGAAATAAAAGATTTAATTGAGTAAAAAAATATAAGAAAAAATTAAGTATTATAACTAAATTATTAATCAAACCTAAACTTTAATATATATATATATATATATAAGTATTTATAGCCAGTAGTTTAGTCATAATTGTCATGAAAAAAGAACTATGATATTCCAGCGAATGAATTGTAGTTTTATTTTTATTTGTAGACATAATTTCGTTAACCCATCATTTTGACGTGATAATTTTTTTTATTAAATATAGTTATCGCTTTAAAATATTTACAAAATAGGAAAACAATTTGAGTATAGAACAGAAAAATAACATTTTTAACCGAATAGAAAAACATTTTGACCATATGTTTAGACCCAAACAGATAAAGTTGTAGTTTTAGACCTTAGAAAAAAAAATTGTTAGTACTTACTGTTTTAAACTTTTAAAAAAAAGTCTTAATTTTTTCTTTTAATATTAATTTAAATTTATTAAAATAATTATAAAATTATCATACATTTTAATATATAAATTATTTTATTAATAAATAAAAAAGTTTTAAGTCTCCCAAACTTGAGGCGTCCGCTATCTAAATTTATTACAGAAATTAAAAGTTCATCCAAGTGTTATTGTTTGAACCCAAGTAAATGTAGAAGTTTATCCATTAACATTCTGAAAACGTTTTATAATGGCTGAAGATCTATGTGGGTGAATAATTCTACACTTGTTTTTGGAGCAAATGATATAAAATCCTCCACCCTTCCCCAGTGTTCCCGCACGCCATAAACCCCACAACACAAATCAGGGTTTATGCAGCAAAGACAACCATTGTTAAGTCTCACAAAGTTCTCCGCGTTATAGGGGTTGAACTGGGTTGTTACTTTCTTGTTTTATTTCCGTGCCTACATTACTGCCCTGCACTGCGGCACTTTCAGTTTTACAGTTATTAGTTATTGTAAAGGCTTATATAAGCCACCACTGTTTATTGTATAAGATACATTAAGCTTTTACAATAATAACATTCTCTTCTCGCTCAAATAGCATAGCATGGGCAAGCTCCTTAGAACCATCCTCATTGCACAAAAGCTCCATCTTCGCTACCCCGAATTCATTTTCCCACCTCTCATTTCCCACTACTCTGCAACGGCGCATTCTTCCGAAGCTGACCACACGCACAGACCAACAAACGAAACCGCCACCACCGGTTGGAGTAGCTATGGGAACATCTACGATCGCCCAATTGCGCAGCAAGGCGATCACAGCGACGGAGATGAAAACCCTAGCGGTTTGAGGGGAAGTGATGTGGCAGTGGTGAAGAAAAAGGGGAAGGTGAAAGCTCAGTGGGTGTGCTCCGATTGTGGGCACACGACGGGGAAATGGTGGGGGACATGCCCCGAGTGCGAATTAACTGGCACGATGCAAGAGTTTCACGAGAGCAAATTAACTGACAAATCTAGAGGGGGGTTAGCCATTACCGAGGACGCAGTGGGCTCGTGGCTCCCACGACGACCTGAAGAGCTGCGCCCCGTCAAATTGGAAGAGGTGAACCGTGGATTCAATCACGACAAGTGGAGAATTCCTTTGTAAGTTCTTTTCTTTTTCCTCTAAATTTGAAGTTTGTGTATTTGGACTATGCTTGTTTTGGATCATGTGGCAACTGCCGAAGAGGATTTCCTATCAGGTAACAGAGGGTTACTTTAATGTTTTTTTGGGGTAGTGGGACTGTTTGGAGAAAGGTAGAAAAAAAAATGTGCGGGTCTGCGAACATGTAGCAATGTAGTGTTTTTATGGATGCTTTTCATCTTCATAAAGGATTTAATTAGTAGGACAATCTTTTACCATGCCTTGATGTGTGTGTGAGGGGGAATTTGCTCTTCTAGGCTTTTACAAAGATGTGCCGTGGTTCTTTTCTCAAATTTATACTGTGCAGTTCGCATCAATTTCAGGTCTGGTTCCCTCGGAAATGAAGTTTCTACGGTGCTTGGTGGAGGTCTTGTACCAGGTTCTACCCAATTTTTCTTTTAATGTTTGTTTGGGTATGATGGATTTGCCTGTTCGAAGATATTGGTGCATTTCTTGACATGGCGTGTATACATGAGTGTGTTTAAATAATAAAATGTAACTATGCTATCTGCTAAAACTATATTAGCATGTCACTTCACACTTTCAATTCCTCTACTGTGTCTGTGAAAATTAATTACGAGTAATTTTTTATTACATTGATATTTTTCTTCTTAATGCTTGTTTATTTTGTGGGTTAGATTAGTTCAAAAGAGTTACTGCCTTTGGTGATTGATCTCAATGAATGAATCATGGTCGAAACATTATTTTTTTCTTTCTTCCTCTAAGATCTCAATTGGATTTTCAAATGAATTCTTCCTCCAGTTGATTGTCTGATAATAATACTTTTTTCAATTCAAATTTCGTGATGGTCCTGCAAGAAGTAAATTTGGTTATCCAGGGCTAACTTTATCTTTAACAATGGTTTGGAAGGTTCTTTAACTTTGGTAGGTGGTGATCCTGGTATTGGGAAAAGTACTCTGTTGTTACAGGTACAGATAAATTTGGATGGTAAAGTTTCAAGAATCAACTTTCTATAACAATCTCGTGAACTGTCATTAATGCCTGGTTTATTTGTGATGTTGATTTGGAAGATTTCAGCAATGATAGCAAATGAATGCAGTGATGGTGAAACACCTCCAGTTGTATATGTCTCTGGTGAAGAGGTTTGCTTTCACTGAACCTGTTAACAGTTTTAAGGTTAAATATGATTTTAATCCTTGAAAATATGCTCTTTCTATAGTCTCTCAGAAAAGGATTGTCTTCTTTTGGTCTTTCATTTGCGGAAATGTGAGTTTAGTCTCTATTTCCATAACCATAAGTAGATGTTGTTTTTTTTTTGTGAAGGACAAAGAACGCACCTGACATAATTAAGAAAAAAAGAGGGGCTAAAACAAGGCAATCATTTTTTAAGGAACTAAAGCCAATAATTTCTATATTTATAGGGACTGACATGGACTATTTCTATATTCATCAATAAGCTTATAAAATATGTGTGTTTTAAATTTAATTGGAGTTTTTATAAACACGTTTTAGTTTTACAGACACATAGCTCCAGAGCACAGATAGGTTGTCCAATCTCTTGTATACCAAATTTACAGGACAAATGGTTTATATTTATTGTATACTGTCAGAACATTTGCATATGTCTGTGATAACTCCTCTATAACATAGAACTAGTTTAAAATATAAATACTGTTCTAATTTTTTTTTTTTTTTTGTATTGATTGTTTAGATTGAGGGTTCTGAACACGACCAATGCATGAGGAGAATTCCTTAAACTAAAAAATGTACTTCATATTCTTACTCTTGTATGAAATACTTGTTCAAGACTTATAAAAGAAGATGTCACGTAAAGATGTTGAAAATTTAAAATATTGGATATTTATACGAAATTAATCTACAGAAAATTACTGCCATGTCTTGTAATAATACTGTTGACATTTAACTCCTGGCCTATGATCATTTTTTTTAATGTTAGATGGTTGATCCTTGATTGCACTGCTGTTGAAGATGGATAATTCAACTTTTGATTTTCTTTAGGGTCTCTGACACTTTTATAATTTAACAAGCATTTATTCTGTGTTATGTGACAGAGCCTTAAGCAAATTTGTGCTAGAGCTGATCGCCTTGGGATCAAGTCCAATATTTATTTATATTCAAGTACTGATATTGAGGTACATTGTCTTGAATTTTGCTGATTAGTTTTTCTTCCAGTATTTTATTTATACATGAGTTTTGATGTTCCAACACTGTCACGTAGTCTTTTTCACGGAAGATGTTATTCTTAATTGGCCATAGTAGCACAGTGTGTAATGAAGCCTCAATAACAGTTCTCTTTTATTTGTCTTCATAGTTATCGATAATGCACTTTTTCTGTCCAGAATTATCTATTCCTTAATTGTATGTAGTTTCCCATTCACTTTACGTATTGTGTGATACCAACACTGTTTGGCTTGGACCAACAAGCACTCTCGTCATGCAGTATTTCTGGGGATACCTATTCTCCATTATTTTCTTTACTATTCTGAATCACCTCTGTTTTAATCTTTGAACCCTCAACCTCTACTGTTTTCTGTGAGCAACACTCAAACACTTTTTATCGAATGTTTAAAATGACTTATATTGTTATTTCCTTGTATGTTTTGCTTAAAACCTGTGACTTCCGATTGTTAATTATGAATATGTTGTGAAATTTGAGCACTTTTTTAGCATTTGTATGTATACGATATAAATTACTTAATTATTTAATCTATGTACATATAAAGAGGCATTCCACTGTGTACTATAACACTGCTGCTTTTTTCTTTTGTTTTTTTTTGACTGCTATTACTATCTACGATTGATAACTGTTCTTTACTTTTGCTTTTTGGTGGTAGGACATATTGAGGAAAACTCATGGTCTATCCCCTTGTGCTCTGGTGGTTGATTCAATACAAACTGCTTACCTGAATACAGTAATAGGAAGTGCTGGAGGGATTACACAGGTTTTGAATATACCAAACTTAACTACCTTCAAGAGACCTTACATTTTTGTTGGATGTTTTAACTATGTTAGGCGGAGTGCATTTAGGTTTATTGTTTATTTCTCTTATGTGTAGAGTAGGTTGTAATTTTATTAGCTGTCTGCTGTTTCCGGCTCAGTAGGGTTAGCTAGTGCCAGTTATATCTGTTTAACATTCACTGCACCCTGTAGTCTGTAGATACTGATCTCTGTTTTAGAGAATAACAACTTCAATATCAATTTTTAAACTATCACCAACAAAGTTCAGCACATTTGGTAAGTTGGTAAATAGCTGGGTTCCTAAACATGTCAAGGATTCAATTCCTAACCTTGTCTATGGAGATGACTTTATTGGGAGAGGCAGAATCCGCTTTGATGATCTATACATCCATGGTAGTAAGTATCGTACGATTCACGATACGAATCGTACGATACGAAACGATTCAACAGCTCCACGATACGAATCGTTTGATGAATCGTTTTGGTCCTGTATCGTGTTCGTATCGTACGATTCGGACTTCGAATCGCATGAATCGTTCCGATTCGATCCGAATCGTAGCATTCACAGAGACAGATGTTCCTCACAATGACACCTCTCACGACTGCGATTCTTGCTGCAACACCTCTTGCAGTGGCGCCGGCGGCCTTTCTCGCG
>Ga0214545_1005212_pt1 | contig 23697 bp, 11 predicted proteins | sample CNSS4metaG_FD_160064 | JGI IMG/M metagenome (GOLD analysis project Ga0214545, IMG submission 160064) | Root nodule microbial communities from cowpea collected in UCLA plant growth center, Los Angeles, California, USA - CNSS4 | ecosystem: Host-associated > Plants > Roots > Nodule | place: USA...
TTATGTAAAATACACATATCCTGAACAATTTTGTAGTCTAAAACCTCATATGTACCATATTTGTGCAATGGTAATGGTGGAACTAATATTATTGCCTTATTATTGTCATAGTTCTTTACATCACATTTGTAAGTGATGATAAATTATTGTCCTTACATATTACACACTGCATAAATTATTGTTTTTACATATTATAAAACACAACTATTCCTGTTGCATCAATTATTGTTTTAACATAGTCATATTACATATGGTTACTTATTTATCAATTTTAACGATTTTTTTATGCCTTCAAGGGTAGCTCAATCTATATTGGTTGGAAAATAATTGTACATTCCTTGTTAAGTGGAGTGACTAGAACAAGATACAAATTTATTTGATTTATTTGAAAACTTAGTTAACAAATTCTGTAAAATAGTTAAAAAAGACATAACTGTCCTGTGAGAGAGGTAATAAAATATTATATGTAAATTTACATTCGATACATATATAACTGACGTAAACATGATAAACAACGTATGTAAATCTATGTTTGTCCGTAAAGTCAACAAATATAAATTTGTAGTATGTTTTTTCTTTTATATTTTAAAGCCTAAAAGATCTCTAGAAAATATAGCAATACACCATAAAAAGTTTTAAATAGTATAAATGTGTGAAATAAATCTATAAAGTATAGAAAATTGGATAAAAAAATAAAAAAATAAAAAACAAAATGTAATTAATTTCTGACTTTTATATAAACCTTAATTAATTTTTGACTTATCTATTATTGTAATTTACGAATAAATTTTTCCTGCTTGTATAAGAAAAAAGTGAGAAAAAGAGTGTTGGGATTAGGAATGACAACGGGACGGGTAGGATGCGGGTAGTAACTCCCCGTACCCTACTCGCTGGATAAATATTCGCTTTGTACCTGTATCCATATCCATCAGGTATCCATTATGTGGGTACTCGTCTATTTTTTTCATAATCACGGGTATTTACAAAAATATTTAAAAAAACAAATATTTAACCATAATTAGTGCTTGGATTAACAAGTTCCCTTTCTCCGAATGATTCTTGAAAAACAAACAAATAAAAAAGCACTAACAATTTATATTGTAGTTTATTTTTGAATGAAATATTAAAGAAATTACTAACTTCATCAATGTCCACTTCTTGCAACATTGTATAAAGTTTAATGTTGTCCAATTTTATTCTAGAAGAGTCTGAAAACATAAGAAGTTCATTAAAAATTTCTAACAATCACTTAATTAAAATATCTAAGTAAAAGTGTTAATTTCATTATCTTTCATGTTGGTCCATAACCAGTCTTGGAAACACATCAATACCTCCACAGTATCTGAAAGTAATCTACTTCGTTGTGAGATAAGGCCAATTCATATTATATAAGTGAGGTGCAAACCTCACCTTACAAGCCAGTTTTGTGGGGTTGAGTTAGGCTTAAATCTCACTTCTAACATTGTGAGGTAAGAATCCGACCACCATTATTGAATAAAGACTCATAATGTTTTTTACTAATATATATATATATATATATATATATATATATATATATATATATATATAAAGGTATTTTTCTGAATTAAAGTTTAGCGGGTACGGGTATCCACTAGGGGTGGCAATGCGGGTCGGCCCGCCCCGTTTAGGCCCGCACATCGCGAGCCGGCCCGCCCCGCCCCACACATTTTATGCGGGCCACATACTCTGGCCCGCCCTGCATATACGTTGGCCCGCGGGCCGGCCCGCTTTTTTTTATTTTAATTTTTTAATTTTTTTATGATAAAACTTTCAATGTTTAAAAATTGGAAAACTTTAAGAAGTTCACAAAATTAAGTAAAGACTTTGGGGAATTTGATGGTAAATTGATAATTCAACATTTTCATCATATTCATACTATGACATACACAATGTATTCTTTAAATTTTAGCACATTAAAAATTACATAATACTTGTCTTTTCCAATTATACAAGAATTTAAAATGTTAATACAAGAGTCCATAAAAGAAGTAATTAATATACACAAGTGCAAGTTTTTTTTTTTTTAATTTTATGCGGGCTTGCGGGCCGCGAGCCTATGCGGGCCGAGCCTGCGCAGGCCTGCGGGCTCACTATCCTGGCCCGCCCCACGTTTTTTATGCGGGCCTGCGGCCCGGGCCCGCGGGCCAGGCCCTAATTGCCATCCCTAGTATCCACGGGTACGGATACTATAATACCCGTACCTGCCCCGTTAACATGCGGATATCAAAAATACCCGTACCCGCGGGTAGCGAATAGCGAATATCTATTTTTAATATCCGTTTTCTACCCGTTGCAAGTTTTATCCGCAAATATCCACGGGTACGGATTTTTTTGACATCTCTACTTGTAATCCGGTGGAAAGGAAGACGAAAGATAGTATTTACTACGTGAAAAAGACAACTTGAGAGTACGAGAAAGAAAAAATATAAAAATAATGTACGACTAGAAGAAAATATTAGTTCTGTTTTTAAATCTGGAACAAACGTCAATTGTTTAATGTGTCATGCTTTGTGTGGTAAGAAAACCACATATCTTCCCCATGATAAAGTCATGTAGTTGTCTTTTGTTTTGAATTTTGATTTTTTTTTTCATTTTTCTTATAACACGTGGTAAAAAAATTATTTATATCTCTATTTTCTATATTTATAGATAGATATATAATTTTTTTAATAAAAAAATTAGAATTGAGTTGATTAACAAAAACTTAATTAAAACCTAAAAAACAATATATAAATAGTAGAAGATTCAAGGCCAAAGAAAAGATAAATATTGAATGCTTTCCCGATCTTGACTCAAACATTCCATATAATTATTGATTTTTCATTTTAGGGTTAAATATGTTTTTGGTCCCTAAAGTTTAAGGTGAATTTTAGAAATAGTTCTTTTTTAAAATTTTATACCAATTTAGTCATTTATCTTTAGAAATGCGTGGATTTAACCATTCTTACCAAATTTTATTAAGTTTATTCGACATTTTAAATACATTTTATGATAATATTTAAGTTAATATTAAAGCGAAAATGTGTCAAACGGTGTAAACAATTCAAATATTATCATGAAATGTGCTTGAAACGTCGTATAAACTTAACAAAATTTTGTTAAAAGGACTAAATTCACGTATTTTTAAAAATAATAGCTAAATTGGTCGAAATTTTTTAAAAAGAACTAATTTTGAATTTTACTTAAACTTGAAGGATAAAAACATATTTAACCCTTATTTTATTAATACACATAATAAAATATTTATTACCGAACTTTCATTTTTCACGTGATTTGTCTCATAAATTCTTTTTGGTTGTATTGATCGAATATTGGGAATAGGAATCATTGGGTTTGTATGAAGTGCGACATGAAAGGGAAAAGGAAATCCACTCCTCCGATATTTTTGTTGAATGAGAGCGTGTTTTTTTTCCTTTTTCTAGTTTATCCACGTTGGGTGTCACGGGACAAATAGTGCTCCCATAATTGAAAAGAAAAGCTAGTTGTCATAGACTTGGTGAAAGTAATGTACAGTATTGCCCAAACAAAACGCAACCATGACCACACCCAATATTCACCTTTAATTAATCTGCACCATGATCTAATCAAAAATAATTTAATTATACAAAATAATGGTAACTATTATGTATGAATTGTTCATTCCACTCAGAATTTATCATGAACTCATTGTCTTGTCTCTCATATGATGAGTCTTGTATGAGATGTGTGAGTGTCATTTGCACATGGAGTCCAATTTTGAAGTTACTGGATAAATAGTAAGGACAACCTAATTAGTTATGGTGATTTATAGTCATGTGGTAATAACGGTGTTTCAGAATCACCCTGGTGTTTTAATCAACAAGGGAGGATCAAGTAGTTGCCTATACTAAAACATTGCTCCTGCATAATATAGTTTTATTCACTAATAATGCATTTTCAGAAGTTAAAAAAAAATGTAAAAAATGTTACTCAAACTTGTTTACTACTCGGTTGATATAATGGGAACAATTATACCATTTATATCTTTAAAATAGTCAGCCAATTAACTCGTGAAGACTAAATTATAAGGAAATATTTCTTGAACAAGTTGAGGTACAATGTTATTCGATTTTGTATGGTATTTTTTAGATACATGTATTTGTAAGAAGAAAAAAAAAGTGAAACTATAACGATAAAACGATAATTGTCTACAATATTTTTAAGTGTCAATATCGCTGTCAATGAAACTCAAAATTATTACAAAAACAGTTATTCTGCTCGTAGTTACATATGTTGGATCTCCCATCCGATCTATTTTTCACAATAATTTAATAAAGTAATGAAGTAGTTTATTAATTTATTTGTCTTGTTTTTGTGCCCAATATGTAGTTTTGTGTTCGGATTCCTTAAGGGTGAAAAACGACATACAAGTTGCGCAATGGTTTCAGACATGCAATAATTTAATTTAGGAGTAATGCAAATGATATATTAGATAATTAGATAATGATAGTTAATTTCCCTCCAGGGTGCAGAACTTGTTGCCCAAATAGAGTCTCTTATGTTCAGCATCTTCATCCGATTCTCGATTATGTCATCTTAATATATCCATATATATGGCAGTTAAGTGTGTTCCGTTTGCTTTCCGCTTTCCGTTAATTATTTTTACTGAATTTGTTTTAACGTTGCTGGTGAAGCAGTGGGCCAAGGAAAAGGCAGAAACCAATTTAGAAAAGATTATTGTAATATAATCATGGCTGAAACAAGTAAGTAATTAACATGATGTTTGGTTCCCAGGCTACGATTTACAGAAATAATAGCATGAGGAACTTTACACTTATTGCAACAACACTCTAACCATGCAACTGAAGGGAATAATAAGGAGGATCGAGAAGTTAACCCTCATGCACGTACAATGAATTAGAACACACACAGAGGAAAAAGGAAATCCAGACGTAAAAGTAGGTAAAGATGATATGATTAAGCACACTGGAAATCATGTGGGACTTGTTTGGAGCAAACATTGAGAAGCAAGGAGAGTGAGATGGGAAGGTTGAGGTTGATGCCGAGAATGTTTGCTTTGAGAGCGGTGCAGAGGCAGACGGCAGCCTCAAGATCAACGAGGCCATCGAGAAGGGTGCAGCAAGGGGTAACTGGTGGTTGACCCACGGTGGCGTTGACCAAGCCGTTCAGCACATTGGCGCATACACCTAGTTTGAGTGCGTCACGGGGGCAGGACCCACTGGGGCTGGGGCTGGGTGTTGGCTTTGGTTTTGGGGTTGGACCGGGGCATGAGTAACTACCGCATGCAGAGACAAGGGAGAAGAAAAGGAGGTTGAGTGTGAGGAAAATAGCGAGGGAGGAACAAGCTTTGGAACCCATCTTAAACTGATGTTACTGCCTTGTCTTTGTCTTCCTAATCACTAGCAAATGCTAAATTTTGTTAGCTAACTGCTAATGCTTAGGAGAAGACTGCTTGTGATGGTGGAAGTAATTTGGAATGGATGCTTGCTTTATATACTGCTCTTCGGCTTCTTAAGTGCCAACGATCATATCATCATACTTCATTAAAAAATTAGCAAGTAGATTAAGCATAAAACCTAAAATTAAACATATTAACAAAATTCATCCAAAAAATACTTTTGTTAGTGAAATTTAAAATATATATTTAAATGCAAACCTCATCTTCAGTTTCTTATAAGTCAGTTTTATAAAATTGAATTGAAATTCAATTTTACTACTAAAATAATTACAATTTAATATTTATTCTTATATTAATTCAGGATAAAACGAGTTTATAATATAAATAACTGCACATCTCGTCTCGAAAACGGTTGAATTAGGTTAAGTCTTAATGGTATTTTGGCTGATGATGAAAGAATTGAAGAGCATGTATGAGATTAGTGTAAAAGATTCTGTTTGGATTAAAAATAAATGAAACCTATATATTCTATTAGGAATGCAATTGGAGTGATATTTGAATGAGAATAAGCTTAGTTAATGATCACTACTTTTATTTTGTGAACTAAAATTAATAATAATTATGTAGATGATGACGTGTGAAGATGAGAATATTTTTAGCTGGCAGGGGAAAGGCTTAAAATTAGGTTTTGGATGGTTGTGGCTTGTCATGTAGGGAGTGCCATGATTAAGGAGTGGATCCCTTGGTCATTTGATTCCACACACGGTAAAACCGTTAGAATCCCTAGAATTATTCAATCGCTAACTTTTGCATGACGAATGGTCCCATTATAAACATCATCAACGCACTAATTGTGGCTGTGAATTCACCAAAGTATCTATGCAATGCAAACTCTTCTCAAACAAGAGCCTCAAATTAGTTCACTTAATTCACACTGTGAATGGCCATAGAGTCTATAATAACCATTTTTATATTCTTACAAAATTTTATATCAGATGTCTTTTATGATTATGAAGTAAAAAAAAAAATTATGATATTTTAAATAACTTTATTTACTTTTTAATTCTGGAAATATATTTTTTAATTAAATTGATAAATTATATGACTTATTTACATATGTATGTCTAATAATCATATTTTAATTATTAACTTTTTAATCAAAAGCACCATTTTAGCACAATTTATTAGTTTAGAAAAAAAATGAAAATAAATAAATTGTATTAAGATAATATAATTTTGTTGTGAAAAAAATATGTCGGAATAATAGCTTCACTATAAAAATATTTAAATCAAACTCTTAAGTGAGTCACCAATTTATTGGATTTATACTTATTTAATTATCGAAAATAAAATAGGTATTTTCTTTATGGGCTCACATCCCTTCATGCAATTTAATATATATAATTTTTACATCAAATTTGTTATGAGAGAAAATAGTGTGAGGGAGAGAGAAAGAAGTTGTAAGTGTCTCAAAAAAAAAAGAATACATCAAAGAGGATGAAGAAGAAGAAAAAAACGACGAATTTATGTTGTGCAAGTCTATGCAGTAAAACTATCTTGGAAAACAAAGATTTTACTACTCATCTCATATATTGGGTTCATTTTGTTGTTTATTTAAAGTACCCATTGGAGTTTGTGTTTGTTATCTACCTTGTTAGTGAAGAAAATAGTGCTCTATTAATCATTGGAAGCTTCAAAAGAATATGTAGTTTACCCATAATTATTATTAGTGGAAGATTTTATTGAATTAGATCCTATGGATTTTTTTTTTCTCTTCATATTAAGGTTTCTCTCAACTATCTTGAAGAAAAAAAAAATTATTCCTCATCTCATATATTGGGTTTGTTTATTTAAAACACTCATTGGAGTTTGTTATCCACTTGTTAGTTAAGAGAATAATGCTTTATTGATCCTTGAAAATTTTGAAAGAACATGTGATGTACCATTAATTATTATTAGTGTAAGATTTTATTAAATTATGTCTCATGAATCTTTTCTTCATATGATAAGGTTTTTCTCACGTTAAAAATTTTTAGTATTTGCTAGTACTCCATTATCTGTTTATAAATTTTATTATTTTGTATATTATTTATTTTGGAAATATTTCATTTTATTTATATGTTATTTATATGTTAGAGATCTTTCCATAACAAAGTAATATAACTTAACAATTCCATATTTTTTTTCGAAACTGCCCATGTCCTTTTTAATACACCATTTTGGTGTTTTGCCAACTTTTTCAAGTTTCCACAATTTTTTTCCAAACTGTCCATGCCCATTTTATTACACCCTTTTGGTGTTTTGCCAACTTTTTCAAGTTATAACTTTCCAAATTATTCTTGTATGCATGAATGAACTTGTATTTTGTTTTAAATTTGGAACCAAAAGGTGTTTTCCGACCGCCTACCAAATCCTCACATTACCACTACCTAATAGGCTTACAGCTATTATCATTTTTTTAACCAAATCCCAACATTACCACTAGCGTTAATACTCATTATATATTAAGTTGAAGGAAACTTACATAGTTTCTTAAATATTGTTTTAAATTCGGGATTAGAATTTTATTTCTAAAGTCTACCTAAGTTATTTGAATAAAAACAAAGAGTTCTTCGTTAAAATAACCTTACCTAAAAAATAAACTCAACAACATGTTAGCGTACTATATTTATAAGTTTTTTATTCTTTTTTTTTTAATATGTAAACAAGTAATACAATACATCGTGTTAAGAGATACCTTTTTAATATAGAAATTACTGTGTACATCATTAATTTATTGTATACACGGTACGCGTATGCATGTATAATTTATTATGTGGTAACACTATACCCTGCCGAATTAATTCTACTTTCTATTTTTTCCATTAATAAGCAAAAAAAAAAAATCTATTACAGCAAATTAAAGTATTTTGGATTTTTTTTCAGTATTTATGTGACCTTTAATTAAGTGGGATTGTACATTTAGTGCTTCCTTCTTAATCTCATGTGAAGCAAGTCTCGTATTAGATACGTATAATACACACGCAGTTTATTATTCATGCATTATTAATTACCTTACTCAGTTATTTCTTTTTTTTTTATATCTTAATTCATATAACTACCGTATGATAACCGAAACACATGGTACATATCAATGTCTTAATTAGAGTTTTGACTTAATTACGATCTATCTTTATGTTTGATCAATGAAAGCAATTACGTGATATTAGCATGTGGAAAAGTTGTATCATGCTTGAATGCGATATCATGATCTTAAATGATATAACAAAGGAGAAAACACAAGTTTTTATTTAAAATATGCAATTTCATAAGAGAATCACATTCACAAGTTTGAGACAGAAGTACATGAAACAGATATCGTCAAACCTCAAAATGAATAGAGTTAGATACGATGCCTAAAGAATTAACCCTATTTATACATAATAATAAACCAAACGTACTCTGCATCATTAAATAAACACGTCTAAGAACATGAGCACAAACATTGATCCAGCCGTATTTATGTTAATTATAACAGATGTTTGTTGAAATCTTTTTCATATTTTAAACCACGAGTAACTAAAATTAGCAATTACAAAACTAAAAAAAAATCTCATAAATATCAATTGATTAATATTAATTTAAATAAATACAACTAATAGCAATCAAACTAATGTTAACTCAATGTAAATCTTAAATTTAAAAAAAAAAATCAACAGTAATTTAAATAAATAATAAAAAAATTAAATTAGAATTAATTAAATTAACATTAATATAAATAAATAAAATTTGAGTCCAAAGTATCATTTATACATATAAAGTTAAACATTAATATTCTCAACCCAAGTTAGATAGATAATAAAACTAAATAGGAATTAATATAAATTTAATCAGATATTGAAAATAAAAAAAAACTAATATATTAATTTAAATAATATAAAATTAAAATTAGGGTTGATTAATTTATTATATATTAAAATTACCATTGAGTGAACGTTAATTTAATTAACATATAATAATTTATATAATTTTATTAATTTTTTATTTTAACGTGAGTTTACAATCGACATATACAGTCCACATGTAATGTAACGGACACATTTGACACATTTGGCAGTTACATATTTGGTAATTAATTACTAAGATGTAAGGTGGAAATTATATCCGTGAATAATTTAAATTAGTTTTGTATGGATTATATTTCTTGATAAATCTAATGACATGAGGACTCATGGCCAAATTTTGATCATATTTTAATTTTGTTCTTGCCTAATAACTTAAAGCACCACTAGTGTTTCAAACCAAAAATAACTAAATCAACAACTTTATCAAATTCAAAACATTTATTCAATCGAATGCAATGAGTAATGAGATCAATACTGGACATGGAATAAGGAAAATTATATATTTTTATTTAGTTTTATACCAGGAATTGTTGTTTTTTATTTTTTTATACTAGGAACTGTTAGATATTTTTGTAGTTAAAAGATTGATATAGTATTTTGAATTATATGTTTGAATTTTTGTGTTGACGCTAAGTTATTCTAAGTATTCACAAATTTTTATCTTTGTTAAACTTTTCTATTATCTTTGAATAATTTGACATTTGAGAAGTTGAAACTATTTACTATTAGAGATAGAACAAATGAAATTTTATCATAATTAGAAAATTAGACGTGCTTAATTTGTTTTTTTTTTCATTTACGATAGTTATTGTGCTTAGCAATTATATTTAAATTTCTTAAATTAGTTAAAGGATTGGGGATTTAGGTTCAGTGAAGATTTTTACTGCCTAAAAAAATTGAGTAAACAACGTCAAGAGAAAAGGATAAGATTATATAAAAACAAATGTGAAATCAATTCTTATAGTGATTAAAAGTTTTCCTTTGTAATCAATTATTTTTAAACTTAGTTCATTTTAATTTTATAATTAAAAGTTTTCCTTTGTAATCAATTATTTTTAAACTTAGTTCATTTTAATTTTATAATTAATCATTGGTACACTCGTGAAACTATAACAAGTTAACAAAATTCATATCTTAATTATTATATAACTATCATTGTTCTCTTTTTTCTTTAATTATTAATAATTTCATTCATTTTTTTTTTACATTTTCTTGTATAATTGTTACATTATTGTATTGTTGACATTTTATTTGTGTGTTGAAATGAGAATTTTGTTTTTCATGTCCAAGGAAGATTGTGTTTTTCTTAAAGAATTCAAATTATTTTTTAAATGAATTCATATCATTTATGATAGAAAGGATTATGATGTTGAAACGGTTGAAGAATCAGTTCAAACTATTAGAAAATTTCATAAGGATAAATCACTAAAGTTAATATTAAATCCTTTATAGCATAGACTCCTATTAAACACTAATGAATTTTAGTAGAGTGTCTGAGTAAATTTTCAAATATTTTATATTATTGACCGATTTATTTCATTTATTATTATGATCAATAATGTTAAGTTACATGTTGCTCATATTACGTGAATAAATTAGTAGACAGGTTAAATGTTATTCATTAGAAATCCTATAAGTAACTTCTATGTATTTATTTATAATATATTTTATTTGTGTATGTGTTGTGAGATGTATTTTTTATATTATAGATTTGGTATGGTTTTCTATGTTTTGTTTTATTTTTATTTTTTTTAATATTTTTTTTCTGTAATGTCTATTGTTGAATTTTAGACATAACCGAGATGTTAAAATTGAATGATCACTACAGCACGAGCTTTATTTGAAAATTCTCTCAACTATAATGTGAACTTTACATTTTGTTTTTCAACAATTGTTGGTACTTTCATTAGTACTTATTGAAAACTTTTACATAACACAGAAATAAGACTTGACACTATGACATTTACGGAAGATTTTTTAATCTACTTGATTATGAAAGAATTGTAATTATTATCAATAAAAAGAAAATAAAAACTGTATACCAATGTTTTCTGAGTTTTCTTAGCAAGAGTATTGGACAATAAAAATAAGTGAATGATAAATTAGAGAAACGGAAAAACATATTATGAAATTATATATATGAAATTAAAAAAAAAAATAGCGTTCTTTAATAGATGTACTGCTGAAACTTAAAATATGATATAGGACGAATCATTGACTATTTAATACTTTTTTTCATAATTATATTATTAGTACTAAACATTTACCAATTTTACTAAAGATTAATCTTTATCTTTCAACTTAACTAGAACTTGTAAATAAATTTTCTCTTCTTAACCTCTTTTTTTTCCTTCAGAATATTTGAATATAATTAGAACCTTTCTATCATAAAATTGCACGTAATTACAAATTTAAAATGTATATTTTAAGACATTTTAATTACAGTATATTAATATCACATAAAATTTAACACTTTAAATTTTAAATAAAATCTTAATTCTAAAAATAAAATGTTACTTTTTTCTTAAAATTATCAATAATAAAATAAAATATTTATTAATTAAATTTTGAATTTGAAAAAAATTCAAAAACTAAATAAAATATTAATTTAAAATTTAAATCTTATGAAACTCTTTAATTAGTAAAATTTATAAAAAAAATAATGTAATTCAGAAAAAAAAATTAAAACAACATAATAAGTCTTGTAAAAAATCTTAAACACACCAAATTAAATGTTAACCATACAAACGCTTTTCAGTCAATAGCTTTTATTATTTAACTAATGCTAGCTTAATATGAACTATCAAGAAACTTTAATTTATATATATATATATATAATAATAATAATAAAATATAACCAAAGTTTATTTTCTTACAACATATTTTATAAAATAATAATTAAAATTTGTTAAGAGATAAATTTTAAATTAGATTATAACTAAAATTTGCAGCTACTTATATAAATAAAATGATATAATAAAAACGAGTATATGACAACTATGAGAATGGGACAAATATCTATATCTTCGTACCCAATTAAAATAATTTAGAATTATATATTTCTATATTAAGTCAATGCATCAAATTTTGTCAAATCGGTAACAGATTCAATAAACATCTTTATTTGTTATTTCTATTCATGTGGTGACATATCCATATCTAATCTGAAATCGAATATTAATAGACACTTCAATAACCATTAAAAAAATAATCCAATAAAATAATAAATTTTTGTATATAAAAGAATTTTTAATTTAACTTAATCTTACAAAATTAATTTATAAATTCAGATTTACGTCTATTTATATAATATAAATTTCACCTTTATTTCTATAATACTTCGGTTCAAACCAATATATTCACTTTTATTAAATACTTCAAAAAGCATATTTATATTTTAATTTTTTTTTATAGATAGAGTTTTAAACACTTGCATTCAGAAAGAAAAAAAGAATATAGTATCGTTAAGTAATTGAATATGTTGAGGTTTTGGATGGTTGTGGCTCGTGATGGTGATTCAGATTATGATAATAAAGGATAAAATTGTCTTTGTCTTAAATTTGGAAGTTCCAGAGTCCACCGATAACTTCTAAAAGAAGAAAAATGTGAATCCGACACCCTATCAAATCCCCACATTACCACTGGATAATAGGCTTATACCTATCATTATGTTTTTAATCATATCCTCACATTCGCTCTTGCTAATTGGCTAACGCTTCTTATTAAACTACTCATTTCAAGATAAGTTCTTTTACATATTAATTTTGTGTGAACTAGTCCGTAATTATTGACTTAAATTGTGATTAAGAATCAATATTAAGATCTAATTTTTTCCACGCGTTTTGGCCGCTGGAATGTTCTGAACTTTTTTCTTTCTTTTGAAAAAAAGGTCTTTTTATAACGACGTCCACATATGAAAAATTGATGTGGTGTTGATTTTAACACGTAAAGTTAGTAGTTTAAAACAGTTTTGATTAAATATATAATTAATATTAGGTTAAGACAATCATTGAGATAAGTTTTTCATCTATAATTATAATTCACAGAGATCTGAAAAAATATGCTTAAATATTATAGAGAAATCGAAAAAATGTGTTTAAATTTTAGAAAGATAAAAGAAATACTAAATTGTTGGGTGGATAAAATATATTTTTTACTCCTTATTTGATGTTATCGATCAAATTAAGTATGTAAAAATTATTTTAAAGTTAAATCTAAGGTAACTTTTAAATAATTAACAGCACAATGACATTTTACATTAACGATACATGAAAATTAAACATGGATGTAATAGAGATCAAAAGATATCCGAACTTGTATACACGTTAGTGTTAAATTCTTAATATAATTGACATCTAAGTAAAAAAATGCATTTAAAAAAAATGTTGAAGGGAAAAAACAAACAAAGAAATATGTTACTTGTCAACCATAAAAGCAAGCCATAGTCACAAATTAAGCATATGGCCAGACCTTGTCCTTTTGACTTTTTACCAAATCCCTAAGTTAATTATATAAGACGTTTTTGCAATTACATATATATATATATATATATATATATATATGAATGACACAAATATTCATGTACGTAGGTATCTGTGGATAAAATTCGCGACAGATAATTGACATCCGTGGGTATTTGTTACTTATGGTATATTAAAATCCGTTTGTAAATGTTTTGAGTGTTAGTATCATATTATCCATATCCGCGGATAACTGTTATTCACAAAAAATTAAAATTAAAATTTAATTTATGTTTTATTAAGTTAAATCTAACTAAATTAAAACTTAATTTATATTATATTAGAATTAATTGAATTTAAATTTAAATTATATTTAATATAATTTTTTTTTGTAATTTTATTTTAAAATATTATAAAATATATTTTTTAAAATATTTGTAGTTATTCACGGGTATTTAAAAATACTCACAAATATTTTTTAAACAGATACCCGATGAGTAAGTGGACGAATAGTGGATAAATTTTTTTGTTGCAGGTCAGGTTACAGATTATTTACTTTTTATTTATGAGTTGATGTACTTTTAATTGTAGTTATTATTAAAAATACTTAAGTACAAAATATATATATATATATATATATATATATATATATATATATATATATATATATATATATATATAATTTCTGTGTCATGTTTGATTTAAAAGTCAAAGTATGAATAATACTTACAAATACAAATGCATTTTTTATCTTTAATATATGATGCACCGATAATTCATTTCTTATCATGTATCCATGTTTAATACTTTAAAATATTTTATCAATATTTATTTATGAAATATCTAATTTATAAAATTGAATAATCACACTTCGTTCAAATTTGTAATATAGACAAGAACTTATAGAATTTCCTACCCCCTTGCTTCGTGAATGGTTAGTTATTATCTTAACATGTGAGTTTTCAATTATAAAAAGAGTAAATACAAAATTCATTAATTTTGTAAGAAAATATCAGTCCTAAATATTCAAATTGAATACGTAAAATGTAAATTTACTTATGAGATGTAATTTTACATCCTATAGGAAACTTCAATTCATCTTCCACAATCACGTTTAACTTATCACTTATAATAGATGGAACTAATATTCGTAAAAATACTTATTTATATCAGTAAAGCAATCTTTCCAAACAATATATTTCCAACTATACTATGTGGTTTACACAAAAATAAATAGACCATACTAAATATATAAAAAAATTCGTACCTATAAGCATCCACGTATAAAACCTGCAATGGATAGGGAATGAATGAATATTATAAATGGATACCTGCGAGTAACGAGTACAAATATTTTTATACCTGCATGTTAACGGAGTGGGTACAAATATCATAGTATTTGTACCGTGAATACCCATACCTGCAATACTCTAATTTAAATTAAAAAAAATAAAAAACTTGATTAAAACATTAACACATTAATTTCGAATGAGTTATTTTTTAGGTTAAAATACTTCGTTGGTCCTCATTTTTGTACCAAAATCTCAATTTGGTCCTCATATTTTAATTAGTCTCAATTAGGTCCTCAATTTTCTAAATTGGTATCAACTAGGTCCTTTCCATTAGTGTATAACTAACACCGTTAAATAGGTGTTACGTGTCAGCTCCTCGTTTTTTTGAATTTTATTAATTTTTTAAAATATTTTTAATTTTTTTTTAATTTTTTAATTTTTTTTTAAAAATATTTATGCCATGTGTCATGTTTGTAGTGTGCCACGTGTCAATCTTATATGGTGACACGTGTCAAATTATTGTATGAATCTCAATTTGGTCCTCATATTTGTTAATTTGATTTTATTTCAGTCCCAATTTTTTTTTTAAATTTCAATTTTAGGCACTCCAAATTTAGACCAAATTTTACTTTTATATAATGTTATTATTATTTTTATTAAAATTGATATTTTTATTAAATAATTTAATAATATTAATTGTATTTAACATTAAAATTTGAAAAATATTCATTTTAATTTGTTATAATTTTTTTAAAAGTTTTTACATTTAAATTTATAAAATTGTTATTTTTAAGCCAAATATAAAATATTGTTGATATAGAATGTTATACAAATATTTTGAATATAAATTTATTAACCTATATATTTATAATTTTAAAATAAAATTTAAATAAAGTTTAATGTAAAATATAAATTTAAATAAATTAAATATTGTTAAAAAAAAATATGTAATAGAAATATCACTTGTAATAAAAGTATCATCATTACATTTATATAAAAATTAAATTTGGTCTAAATTTGTAGCACATGAAATTAAAAACTTTTAAAAAAATTTAGGACTGAAATCAAATCAGGACCAAATTGAGATTCATACAATAATTTGACACGTGTCACCATATTAGATTGACACGTGGCACACTACAAACGTGACACGTGGCATAATTTTTTTTTTTTAATTTTAAAAATAAAAATAAAAAATAAAATTTAAAAATTCAAAAATACAAGGAGCTGACACGTGGCACCTACTTAACGGTGTTAGTTCTACACTAACGGAAATGACCTAATTGATACTAATTTACAAAATTGAAGACCTAATTGAGACTAATAAAAATACGATGACCAAATTGAGATTTTTGTACAAAAACGAGGACCAACGGAGTATTTTAACCTATTTTTTATTAATTGGTTTTAAAAAATCTTCATTTCTTTGTAAATTATCATTCAACACTATTTAAATGGGTTATGTGCACTTTGTTTGAAATTTTTGAATGTTAAGCATTGTATTTTTATTTGATTTATGGTTAAAATATGTTGTTAAATATTAAAATTTTCTTTTGTAAATACCTGTGGGTACATGTGGATATCTGTGGATATTAAAAAAATATGTGGATACCCGCATAACGGGTACCTCACTAGTGCAGAAATTGATTTTTACCTCGTCTTATATGTCTCGGTTGTCCAGGAACCGAAGCATATAATGGCGCGATGACATTTTTGCAATTTCAGACAACTTTTATGCCTCGGTTCAGCTTAACCCGAAGCAAAAGAGAGGTATATGCTTCAGTTCACCAAAAACCGGTGCCAAAGGAGGCTCATATGCTTCGGTTACACAAACCCAAGCCAAAAACCCACTAGTTGTTACCTCTTTGGCCTCGGGTGGGTCTGAACAGGTGCCAAATAGGGTTATATGCCTCGGTTCAATTAATAACCGAGGCCATATGGTTTAATTAGGGCACCAAATTTGCGAGCCCCATTTCTCTTCTTCTTCCTCGTGCCCCTCTCTACAACAATACCCTTTCTCTTCTCCCTTCGGCATGGTTGTTCCAGGCGCGGTGGTGATGGTTGGATGCGCTGTTGCCGGTGCTTCTTCTCCTATGATGTGGTTGTGCGACGGAGATGGTGGAGTTGCGGTGGCTAGTGCAGGTTCCATGGCTCGTTGACGCTGCTGTTGCAGGTTGTGTGTCGCGGTGCAATGAAGCTTTGCGTGAGCGTTAATGGTGCAGATCAGTGTTGGAGCGCTGCGGAGAATGTGTCTTACTCTCGCTGCTACAATGGAGGTGTTGATCGCAGTTGCAGATCTGCGCAGCGTTGATGATGGTTCGAATCTGGCTCGCGTACAGGCAGTGGATCTGTGTTGATGGTGAACATTGCAGGTGCTGCCTTGGTGGTTGCAGGTCCAGACGGTGTTGTTGCTGTTACGAAACGCAGGCGTGTTGCGGTGCCGGAACTCGCGGTCACGGTGGTGTTGCTGAGCGTGGCGCGGTGGCTTCCATGGAGGTTGGCCGTGGTTATGGTTCGTTGCAGGTGGCGCGGTGGCTGACAGTGAACATATGCAGATCTGGTTCGCTCATGGCACTTGCTCGAGCATGGTGCAGATGCGTGGAAGAAGATGGTGGTGGCTGCTGCATTTTGCCGGCGAGGATGGTTGGTGCGCGAGGAAGCTTCGCGTTTTTGCTGTTGAAACTCACGGTGGTGATGGGTGACGGCGCTGCAGTTGCGTTCGTGTGCGAGGAAGATGGTGGCGCTGGTACGTGGTGCAGTTTTACCATATGGCTTCGGTTCTATTTTGGCCCGAGGCAGAAATGGAATACTATGGCTGTGGTTCATTTAGAACCGAGGCATAAAAGGAATTCTATGGCTTCGGGTAACAACCGAGGCCAAAAGGAATGCCTTTTGGCCTCGTCCCAATATGTCTCGGTTCTAGACCCAAGGCAAAATGAGGAAAATAACCGGGACAAAAAGTACTTAGTGCACTAGTGCCTGTATGGATATGGGTACGAGTACATGACAAATATTTATCTAGCGGGTAGAACATGAGAGAGCTACTATCTATACCCTACCCACCCTATTGACATCTTAGACTATACACAAAAATAAGTGGACAAAAATAATTGAGATCAATTGTGTGTATTCTATGAGTTGTTTCCTCATCATTGTTGAAGGAGAACGAAAATAATTTTTTTTTCTTGATTAAATGTTATCCTCTCTTTATATTTGTCCAAATTGACCATCACACTCTGATGTTTCACTTTTACCCTTTAATTCTTTGAAGCGTGACAACCGTATATTTTGTAATTGTTGATGTGAGTTATTGCCTTGTGTGTGACTAATAGTTATTGGGTTCTTTCATCAAGACATCAATGAGATACAAGACAAAAACTATATTTATATTCATATATAAAAAATCATAATATTAACAAAAAAAATTTAAAACAAAAGTTAAAATTTTGTGGATTATTTATTTTTATTATTTAAAATTTTGTCCTAGTGAATAAATTTATTTTTAAAAAAATAAAATAAAAAATATTTTTTAGTTATCGGTAAATAAAAAAAAGGTAAAATAAAATTTTCTTTTAAGATTTTTAATTTTAGCAAAAAGAGAAAAAAAAGATATGAAAAAAAGAAAAAAGGAAAAAAAAAGAAAGGAAGAATTCAAATTGTTTTTAATTGTCACACCCTCTCTTCATAGCCCAATAATCCAACATATTCTCATCCTCACTCTTTGTTTTTATACCCTTTGTTCCTAATAAAGAGTAAATAGTGATATTTTAGTAATTAGAAGCAATATCTCAATATCTTCTCTAATAATTATCATCAATATCCAATATTACTGATGATGATTGGTATTGTGTTCTGATTTAGTATGATTTATATTGATATTGCAATCCGTGATATAAATATACAGCATGTCATATGAATAAGGAGATAAAGAAAAAAAGAGAAAATATTCTCTATACTCCCTCTTTCTTTCTCATTACCACCAACACACCCACACAAACACTCCTTTCTTTTACCTTTCTTGGAAAAAAAAAAACAGAAATATTAGAAGATGAGGCAAGAAAAGAAGTGAAGAATTGAAAAGGTAGTTGTAATGTACAAAATGTGAGGGTGAGATTGATTAGAAGAAGAGATATTGAAAATTTTTGAAGGTACATGTTTCTTTCTCTTTTTGATTTATTTTTTCCAATTTTTATTATATATATATTTTTAATCATAACAAAATATTTTTCCCCATTTCTTCCGTATCTGTTCGACTACTCACGTTGCGTGACACTCATTTTAAAATTTCTATTTTTTCTAAAAAAATATTAAGATCTAAAAGTAAAAAAATAATTTTTTTTATTTACTCTTCAATATCTAAATGGTTGCTCACGTCGTAATGACATCCACATTCACTTCCAACTAAGTTTTAAAAAATGTAAAAAGTTATAAAAGTTTAAAAATTGAAAAAAATAAATAAAAGATTAAAAAGATGATTTATTTTCTGTGTGTGTTCAGTCGCTAGCGTCGTGTGATACTAATTCTAAAATAATTCAAAATACAAAAAAAATTAAATAAAAGTGTTTTCAAAATTATCAAAAAATTCAAATCATTTTCCAAATAATTTTCCGAATGGTTTTTCAATAAGAACTATGTGATCTTGATTTATGTATGAATGGAAATGTGTAGGAGTGAGATCAATCTTTGTTGGGTTCACCAAATAAAAATTAAATCATTTTTTTCATATTTTTTAAGTTAATTTTCATAAAGAATTACGTAACCCTGATTTTTCATTGTGAATCGAGACACTTAAGAGCGATGATTAATCCTTGTCGGGCAAAAAAAAAATTTATTTTTTTTCTTTTGTACATTCTTTTATTATTATTTTTGGGAAAAATATTTTGAAAAATCACACCCTTTTACACAATTAACTAAAGGTATCATATTTGGATGAGCGTTGTACGTGCTAATATCTTCTTCACGCGTAACTAACTCCCAGATCCGAAATCTAGTTTTTTCGCAAACCTTATCCTCTTTTTTTTTTCTGTAATTTTTTCAGAATAAACTATTGTGACAACTCCAAACTTTATTTTTCTAAATTTAATTTTTGATTTAACGTTTAGTTTCGGTTACGAGCAAAGTTATTCATTTTTATTCCATACTAGATTCTTAGTCATCCTTAATTAGCAGGTATTACTTAACACAAAAATGAATTTATATATAATAATTGAGAGAAATTCTCAATGTTTGTTTTTATTCAAAATTTTACGCACACCAGGTGTTTTCTTACCAAAATAGACATATAAAGTGAGCTTTTGCACAACCTTAATTAAATGTTTTCATTTTGGAAAATGTATATTGTCAAACTAAATAAAAACCTTATAATTTTTAACTTAGGTAGTTAACTTTTAAGCATATCTTTTAATTCTTGACAAAATATTCTATTTTTTATTTATATTTCTACTTTTTACACAAATCCTTTAAATATTACTTTCTCTTTTTAATATTTGTTTTTCTGTATTATTATTGTTATTTTGAAAACTAGAAATGAGTATTGTCAGCAAATCAAATATCATATTTGCATTAAAATAATTGTAGTATTTTCCCCGTACATTGATTTTAGGATGAAATATTATTTATATATTTGCAAATGGAATAAAAGCAAACTTATGCCAGAGATGGGAGCAAAATATATTCTGTTCCTGTTAACATTTTCCTATATTTTTTCTTCTTATTCTTCTTTTCATTTTTTTACTAACATAAATTTTTAAACTTTAAATAGTTAATAAAAATGAAAACAATTATGGTTCAAATTCTTACAACTTTTTATCATATTTTTAGAAAATTAACAATTAACAAAATTATGATCGTACAAATTTTACTACATTAAAATAAAACATTTTAACAATTACCTTTTTTAGTTACTAAAAGTCACAAAATCAATCATAAATTGTTTAGTAACAGACATAGCAACCAAAATTATGTGGTAGTAATTGAATTGAAAATTGGTGTTTAAATAGTCACTTTCGATCACTCTCATCCTTCACTAAAAGGATTAGTCAACTTTTACTATCAATTTACCCACTATTTTTCCAGTTACTAATTCGGTCGAAAAAAGAAAAACTCAGCAACGCAATTTTTCAGTCACTAACGTGAAAAACAGTTTATTACATTTGAAAAATAGAATTGGTTCCTAATTCTGCTGCCGATGTGATCATATAGTGATGCTTAGTTTTTGGTAACATTTTTATTTAATAAAAAAGTTTTCCAGTATATTGTCTTTTGATACAAATCAGGGATACTCTCCACCTGTAGCAATATTGAGACATTGAGCATTAGTTATTTGGTCAATGTTAACATGGAGTTAACCATCCATGCACGTACGAGAATGACACCTTAATGAATAAGAAAGCACGAAACAAATGAAAAGCAGAAACAGAGATAAAACACGATAATTGTAGGCCATGATCAGGCACATTGGAAATGACGCGGAGAACATTGAGAAGCAGGGAGAGTGAGATGGCAAGGTTGAGGTTGATGCAGAAAATGTTTGCTCTGAGGGCAGTGCAGAGGCACGCTGCAGCTTCAAGGTCAACCAGACCATCGAGGAGGGTGCTTCAACCAGATGATTTCTTAAGATTTAAGAATTGTAACTGAAAAATTTTATATTAATTTTTTAAAATTATAGGCAAAATATTTTATATTAATTATTTAAATTTTATTATAAAAAAACGTTTTTAAATATGAGAATATTTAGAAAAAGAGATGAAATTAGAAAAATTTTATTTAAGATGAGTTTCATATCAAATACAATTTCAAAACTATAATTTCTTTAAGATAAAATATACAAGAATTTCAGTATTAAACTATATATACTTTTATTATATTAGTAATAATTAAATATATAAGATTTGAGTATATTATTTTGGCCCCTCCAAATTTTTTTTATCAAAATTCGCTACTGTTGTGGCATCTTCCATCTATGTGTCTTATTTTGCATTCTTCTCTAATCTATGTTTGTCATCTTTTTGAAAGATTCAAATTAAAAAACGATCGTACTCTTTCCTGATAGAATCGTATCAATATTTATTGTACTTTGTTTAATTTATTTAAAGTATTTTCTTTCAAAATATAATATTTGGATTAATATTTAAAAAATAAAACGAATGAAATGATCATTTAAAAAAAATCTATCAAAAATGATTATTTAATATTTTTATGAATTCAGGTATAGGAATACGGTATTTGACTGTTTTTCTTCAAAAAAAGTTCTAACACATATTTGAGATTTACACTAAAAAATAAATCTCTAATTTATTTTTTTAAAATCTTTTAAAATCAATTTTTAAACCTATAAGTTTTGATCAATAATTTATCATTAATTTATTAGCCAATACAAATTTGAGATTTACATTCATTATTATGATTAAGTATGAAAATAATAAGAAAATAAATATATATGTCTGTATATTATTGGATAGTGGTAATAAAGACAATACAACATGTTACTTAGAACATGTGCACACGGCAATACCCTAAGAAAAATTGTACTAAACACAGAAATAAATTAAATTAGTGAGATCACACGTTACATACGTATGGCATTTGATATTGAGATGATGGTGTAGTGGACCCACTTTGGTTAAACGAAACCCGTGACTCTCTTATCTGTAAATGCTTCACAGAATGATTGCTATTTTACAGCTTTAAAAACTTTAGCACAAATGCTTCCATCATCTCACCCTATGCATGCTCCCAACGCGTCCAGATAATTAATTTTGTTTTTAAAACTAATTACCAGTCTTACTCGCTGGCTAATCCGGATTGTGTTTATCTTTAAGGAAAGTTTAATTCAATAATTATGTTATCAAATTAATCAACGCAGGGCAATAGATTACGGAGCCTTCTGTTTCGGTGTTTCATTTGTAGGCTTCTCTGGTTTCCTTTTTCAACACAATTGTCAAATTAATACTTATATTTGTTTATTTATTGAACAATTTTAACGTATGATACTCCTCCCTATCATAATAATAATGATTGTTTAAAGGTATTAACAACAATAAATGTGTTTACACATTGAAATCATTTCAATAAATATGTTAATTTTGTCAGTTATAAAAACAAACATTGATACAGCATTTTATTTGAGAGAATTAAAAAAACAAAGCTTAATATTTTATTTAACATTAAGAATATTTATCAATTTAAAGAACTAATAATGTAACAGTTATTTTAGGACAGAAAATAACTTACACAAAAACTATATTGTATTAATTCATCTGACCGAAGGTATAGTTGTCAAAGGAACCATGTGAATGCTACATTGATAGTTAAATATTTAAAGTTTATTAATATTTATTTAGTTTTGACCTTTTGACACAAAATTGAAATTCAATCATTTTTAAGTTTTTTTTTTTATATTTTAATTTTCAAATTTTAAAATTGAATAAATATAATTCTTTTAATTCAATTACATAAAAAGCTTTTGTCATGTATAATGTTTTTCTCAATTGATATTAAAACAAAAATATATTAAATAAGATAAATAACTCAAATACTAATATAAAAGACATTTTAAATACAAAAATAACTATGACTTATTTTAATTAATAAAACTCAATTATCTAAATTACCTGAAAAAATGAAAGTGGTTAATTTAGTTAAGAATATTTTTTTTAACCATA
>Ga0214545_1005214_pt1 | contig 23687 bp, 11 predicted proteins | sample CNSS4metaG_FD_160064 | JGI IMG/M metagenome (GOLD analysis project Ga0214545, IMG submission 160064) | Root nodule microbial communities from cowpea collected in UCLA plant growth center, Los Angeles, California, USA - CNSS4 | ecosystem: Host-associated > Plants > Roots > Nodule | place: USA...
GACCAAAAAGGTATTTTAGTTTTTTTTTTTTAAGAATGTCATTAAAAAGGTAGAAAGGGTACAAAAACTTAATGAAAGCATCGGGGATGAACATTAGTAGGGAATTGCTTCTTTCACAATATCAAATTTATTGTTGCACACATAATAGAATGAAAATAATTAAAATAATTCATTACGAAATGTTTTTTTTTTCAAGAAATATTTCATGGATTTCGAAAAACTCTTTTTGGACTATATACTACACTCTTTTTTTTTTCTATTTGTTTGGCTTTTCATGAAATTCATTCACATTTTTAATATATTTTTTTATCACAACATTTATGTAAGTATGTTTAAATGATGTATGTCAATTAAATATTTTTTATGTCTCACATTTGAATATTTTTACTACTTTTAAATATTTTTATATTTTTATATTTTTATTTATTATATATTTTCTTTTCGCATGAGAATGTTTAACACTATCAATTTAATTGTTCAATAGCATAAACATTTAATTTATTAGGTACTATAAAAAAATTATTTACTTTATTTTATTATTATTGATTTTTGGTTTATTTTAAGAAGTCTTTTGTTTCTTTAAAACTATTTTTGTTATCTCTTAACAATAGACTAGGTAGGTTTTTTTTTTATCTTATACACCTTTAATTATACATTTATTTTTCTTTGTGCGATTTCAGTCTCTAAAATTTTTTGTAAGACACACATTTCATCATTTTTTTAATATTTTTATTTGTTGTTTATTTTTATCATGTAGAATACTATTTTTGGATATTTTTTATATAATTATTTTTATTTTTTAACTCATTATCATACATATAATTTTATCACTATAATTGTATAAATTAATTTTATTTACTATAATATAATAATTTAATATAGTTGTTATGAATATTTTTTATCACCATCCAACATATATTGGAGTTCAAAAGATGAGATATCTATGAGAATGAATTTGGGTGTGAGAATGAATTTGGGTATATTCTCGTTGAACTTGAGTATGAGGATGAATTTTTTTTTATAGATATGAGATACTGAAACGTGTTTCCGCCCCATTCCTTTGTCGTCTGTCTATATAAAAGTGTTTTGGAAATTTTGTTCCAAAAATTTATTCTATAAAATGTTCCAAAAAGTATTTCACCTTATCGGAACATTATATTTCAAAAATTTTGTTTTAAAAATTTCAGTTCTGAGTTTTCATTCTATATATGTTAATTTACACGTGACAATATCTCAATAGATAAAATAAAGGTTTAATGTGACTCAAGAATGTCTCAATAAATGAAATAAATGTTTAATGTGACTTGAGAAGCGAAGAAAAGATTTGGTGTGTGTTGACAAATAAATTGTCAAAGTATTATAGTTCAATTCCAAAAGTAATGTTCTAGAGTTAATAATTGGAAAGTTACTTGTGAAAGAATTCTTGGAAATTGATGGGGTGGAGGAAGAAATTGATGAAATTGATGGGGGTGCAGGAAGCAGTGGTACAAAACAGATTCCACCCCTCCATCATCTTTTGAGCTATTTTCTTCTACATCCCCTACTCTCTTCTCCTATTCTCACATTCTCACATTATAATAAAAACATCGCCTTTTTTATAACACATCTAATCAATTTGAATTTGTAATTTTATGATTAAATAATTTGAAATATAACCGTAATTTACATAATTCAAAAATATAATTCTAAATTACAAAATCTTAAATATAGTTCTAAATTATGTAATTTGAAGTATAATTCTAAATTATAAAATCTAGGTTATGGTTTTAAATTACAAAATTTAGAATAGAGTCTATAATATAATTTTATATTATGTAATCTAAAATCATGGTTTAAATTATGAAATTTGAAACTATAATTACATAATTTAAAACCATATTTCACATTTTGTAATTCAAAACTATATTTTAAATTACGCAATTAAGAATCCAAAGCATATTTAGGGATTATTTAATTTATACTATGTTTCAATAATTTAAGAACGTCCTACATTGCATAATTTAAAATCACAAATATAGTTTGGGATAGACTTTCGAAACCTATTCAAAACACATAATTCGTGTTCAATGTATTCCGAAACAAGTGAGGTTTGTCTATTTAAATAATAGACAAAAAAAACTATTAAATGCATTATAATTACAGAGAGGGAGAATAAATAATAGAGTGTGATAAATGTGAATTTTAAGTAAAAAATAATGTTAAAATTGACACTAAAATGCCTTTAAATAAAATGAATGTTCTTAAAATAATTAGAAAAGGCTCGACCTTAAATTAATATATACGTATCAAATTTTATAAAAAGTGGAGAAGAAAAAGAAAAAAAAAAGTTTGAAGACCAATTCTTAAACTAGTATTTTTATATGTATATAATTTACCATGTCATTCTTTTATAATTGAATGTTTTCTCATATAATTAAAAACTTAGTATAATGGTATTCTCCCTTTTAATGTAGATAAGATAATTTAAATTTTTAGATATTTTTGCTTTATAGGATTTGGTATTAACTTTATTTGTTTTATCCATATCCGTTTTCTTTGTAGTTTGAACATGTTCATCATCCTCTAGTATATTAGAATACTCCTTCTCATCACACATATTGACTCATTTAGAAACTATTTTTAATTCCTCTAAAAAATCAACTATTATGAGTTAAACTTAATTGTTGTAAACTCTGCAAACTATTCACAATGGGAGTGACATCCTCCAAAGAAGGCATTACAGGCAAGGAATCATATTCCACATGCAACCACCATCTAAATTCTTAAAAGAGAAGATTCATTCTCAACACAAATATTATAATGATTACCCATGACTAGCTCAAATTGTAACTGAGCATCAAGTTACACCTCCACCACAAGCGCTGCCACAAACTCCACCACAAGTTCCATCACAAGCTTCATCATAAGCTCCACCATAGGCTCCATTACAAGCTCCACCACAGGTTCTACCACTTGAGCTAAAGAGTCCTTAGTCCCATCTTATCCACCAACCACTTTTGGACGATAATGTTGTTATATTTTTTAGCCAAATATTTTCTTCCCACTAGAAATAACATTGACATCTTGTTGCAACCGTTTACAAGTAGATAACTCAAACTGTGATTGAGCATCAAGTTGCACCTCCACCAAGCGATGCCATAGACTACACCATAGGTTCCATCACAAGCTCCGTCATAAGCTCAATCACAAGCTTCACAGGTTCTACCACATGAGCTAAAAAGTCATTAGTCTCATCTTGTGCACCAACCACTTTTGGACGATAATGTTGTTATATTTTCTAGCCAAATATTTTCTCTCCACCAGAATAACATTGACATCCTGTTGTAACCGTTTACAAGTAGATAGATCATGACCAATCATTTTACAATTTGAACAAAACAGAGACAAATCCTTATACTTCACATCAACAATAAACATAAATTGTGAAAAATAAGATAATAAATCAACATCAATCAAGATACGTGCAAAGAAACTTTGCGACTTATTCTTGATATAATCATCTAAAGATAAAGGTGTACCAGTTTCACGTACTATTGAGAGAATCGCTTTTAGTTGTCAATACTCTAAAGGAAGACCATAAATATAAACTCGACATTGAATTTTCATGAGTTTCATGGAATCCAGGACAAAATCTTTTGTCCAAAAAAAAAAAATACAGAGAATGTTAGGAGATAAATTCTAATTTCCAACAGCCAATACCCTTCATGTGTCTTCTAAAGAATGAAAAGTAAATTCATAGAACCCTTTGTCAAGTGGAATTGCCTTCCATTGACCCAAATATTTTCGAGCCACGTCAAGTTTTTTACAAAGATCTAAATGTGTAATCCTTTACCAAGTGGCATTGTCTTCCATTGACCCATACAAAAATGATTTTTGCACTCCTCCAAACTAGCAAGATAAATTTTTTCATAAATCTGCACAAAGATCATATCTCCTTTTATACAAGCCTTTGCAATCAGTGTTTCACACTCAAAGTCTTCATCTCTACCCACCAATAAGAGTTGTAACTACGAAGAGGCACTCCAAGTGAGTCATAATCATCATTACTACAATTAACATAAATTAATTGGTAATTTTTATCCACTTCCTTTTTTTAAGATTACAACTGAACATACAAGTAAAAAAATTATTTATATAAAAAAATTGTTTGAGTGAAAAGAAGAAAAATTTTGAAAATAAAGCAAGAAATTATCTTTAATTATTAAGCTATGAGCATATGTATTGAAGCAAATGCTTATATAGCAGCCGTAACACTCCTGGGATGTTGCATAATTGATGTGAAGTTATCAGCATGTACTTCTTCCAATTGAGACATTTTAATCATTTTATGAGACATTAAAATTAATCCCATTTGCATCCAACTAAAAAAAATGTTATTGACAAATCAACGAGTCCAGATTTTGTATTGGATATTTTGATATTATCCTCGGTTAAGTATTAAAAATACAATATATTGATACTTTAAAAAAAATCATATATTTTAAAATTTTTAAATCTATGCTTATCAATGTATTTTGAAGATAAAAAACAGTACAAGAAAAGTACAAGAAAATTCTGAGAATCCAAATTCTAAACCAACACAAATAAAAAATGATTATTTAATATGATTCATCAAGTTAAATGAAAAAAAAAATCAATTGTGAACTTTAATATAATTATTTATAGAATATTTTAATTTTTCAAATATTGTTTTCACATTATCAATCACTTGTGTGCATTAGGCTCTAAATTAAGGAAAACAGGGCTGACGTCAACAAATTACATAAAAATTTAGAAACTAAAGTCGTACAATTGAACAATAAAGACTAAAATTACACAAATATAAAAACTAAAAGGTACCAAATAATTTCATTTTCTCTATAATCTCTTCTCTCCGTGAATAAGTCAAAGTTGTGGAATAACATTACTTCTGATATTATTCTCACTCTTAAACAGTTTTCCTTTGAATTTTTTACAATTAGAACATAGTCTTACTCGTGCATGAAAATTGGAGTTAAAAGAAATCTCTTCACAATGTAAAAAATATAATCACCCATATAAGTTAGATAATCCTTTTAAATCTTTAAAATGGTATTCATTTAATATGAGTATATTTTCAACATAACTCTTATCGTTAGAAAATAAAAACGCATTTGAAAATGCACGTAAAAATTATCTAAACAATAGGTTTTCAGGAAAAGTGTATTTTTTAAATTGCCATAATTTGACTTTTTTCTTTTAAACAAATAATACACTAGGATGTTTTTCCTTTCATTATTCTTTGCACTCATTTTCTTAAAAATATATTTTTTTAATGAAACAAGTGTATGTTTGACCACTAGAATTGGCCTAATGATAAGAGTATTGAATAATATAATGAAAACCCAAATTTAATCTTTGAAGTCCTTATTTTATCAAAAAAACTTTTATGTAATGTAATGCATAACTGAACACTAAAAAGTGAAGAATTTTTCTAACATCTTTCTTAATTGCATTTGTAAGAGACTAACTTATTGTTTACCAAATTTAACTGTCGTAACGCACTTATTGACCTCTTTATTCAATCACTTGCATATTTTACTGAAAAAACCAAAGCAGAGGATAGAGACCACAACGTTTGGCATAAGAACTGTGATTTTACTTTATTTGAAAGTACAAATCCCGATGCTGCAACAAAAGAATAAATTGACTTGTGATAGAGAAGTCACACCTTTGACCAGATCCAAGAAATAATGTCATAATCTAGCACAGAAAATAAATTCTAGATGATAATTGACTAAGTCAATGTCAAAGCACTTCATGAACTTTGACTGAAAACGCAGTCTCTTAACAGATTCATCAAACTCAGTCATGTGACAGATTCATCTCTTGCACACCACTACTTAGTTGTGGTCACATCTAAATATAAAAAAGTCCAAACAACACAACTTGAATTATCTGTTAGAATGTTTCTTCATGGATTTTCCATTTTTTTGTAAAGTAAATAGTATATATGGGAATAAACTGGTGAATAGAATCTTTATCAGAACATGTTTTCTCAAGCCAGATAGAGGATGAATTTTGAGGTAATGACAAAATGGTCTTAATAACTTGGTCATTATGAATTCCAAAATCAGAAATTATCTTTCTTATGTGTAAAGATGAGACTAAGTGCAATGGTTTTTTTCTCCATATTCCTTGCATGACACTGGAATACCTTAGTTTTTAGTTTCTCAAGCTTCTTCAGCAATTTGATTGTGATTAACCTTTGAGAAAATGAGAAAATCAATTACCACTATAAGCTCTCTCTGTTTCTCATCAAATTGTAATGTTCACCTCCATTTTGTTAGCCTTTGGTTTCTGGGTTATTAAAGATGTAAAAACGGATTTGGAATGGTTACAGTAATCAATTTCACACATTGATACAGTTAGGAAATAAGGACATTCCTCTTTCTATTAGTGGATTGATAGAGATGCCATCACAATAAATATAAAGGAAGGGAAAGTGTCGGTGAAAAGAGGGTAGCCAAAGGGACCATCACAACTGAGGAGCTAAAGTTAAGCAAATTCAATTTGAAGGAACAAACTCAACACACTTCATTTTATCATCCACAATACTTCAATTCAAATTTCTTGAGAACAATCAAGCTTTGTTGAGGAGAGTCATAACTTTTATGTAAATATGTTATATAATTGCAATGATAGAATGTATTTACATTTTATACAAACTGCTAAAACAAAAAAAGAACACAGAAACCACATGTTTTCAAGTGCATGAGCTATATAAGGAAAATGTATTGAATTAAACATAGGATCAGAATCAGCTATAATGAGGATGCAGCAAAAACACTGAGAAAACTGATTATACAATAAGCCCCATCACAGCACAAAAATAGAAAAGAGTAAAAACCATAGACCACAAAGGTCTACTTCAAATATCCTAAATTCTATACATTTTTTGTGGTTCATAGATACAAGAATCCTCCCCTTTACATACCTTACTAACTAAATGATTCTCTATTCAAATCACCATATCCTCTTACCACTCATTTGTTACCCTCCTAGTCATCTTTTAGTCATTCACAAACTTCACTCTTCTAAGAAAAATCAGACTACGATCTCAAATTGCAGGGTTGAGTCAAGCATCAACAAACAAACAGTGTTTTTTATTTTACTTTTTACCCTCTGCCATGGGTGTCAAGCCCTTCAGTTCTGCTGCGCACAATTCTGTGAAACACTTCCCTCACTTGTCGTTCCATAGGGTCCAATCCATCTTTCAAGGCTTCACAAACCCTTGAAACATCTTGCACACTCTGCCTAACCTCTTCTCCCTTCTTCTCACTCAAAGGAAACTGCAAAGAATCAGCCAACTCATTGATCACTCTTGCACACTTCTCAATCTGGTGAATCTCCTTCAGCAACCCACATGTGTTCTTTCTCTCCCTCTTCTTTGACTCCTCCACGATCCGCTCGTGCAGCGCCACCACCGGAGCCGCCCACAGGAACTGCCTCGGCACAGAGAAATGGAGCCCTAGACCACGATCCTGGCAGGGAATTGCAGCCACAAGTGCCCACATAACAAACACCAGAATACAACTCATTGTGTAAATAGGCAATGCAAGGCCATTGGTGGCAACAATATCATTGGCCTTAGGAGGGGACAAGTTGTTCCCAATGGCTTGGAGCTGCCTAGCAGCAGACCAATTCCTTGACACACTCCAAGAAAGTGACCTGAAATGCCCAAAGGAATTGTGCTGATTATTGCTATGGTGGTGATCTCTTGAACCATTGTTGTTTCTACCAAAGGACCTGTTCCTATGAGCAATGGAACCACTAGAGTTGGATTCCTTATCATCAAGCATTCCAATGGCCAAGTCAACAAGAGCCTTCTTTGCGCGGCGAAATTGGCCCTCACCAATGCTCCTCTTCTGATCCAATGCACAGATAACAATCTCCAACAGCTTCTGCCACTGCCTAATCTGCTCAACCCCATCACGGATTGCGTTGCACACATCAAGGGCCTTCACACTCCTTTCAAAAAACTCACCCACCATGCGATCCAGGGGAGGGTGGTTCGACACCTGGGCCCTGTGGTTGTGAAGAATCACCCTGAACTCCTCTTGGCAAGACAGCAATGAATCCAGTAGCTTCCTAACCCATGAAAGAGAGAGCAATTCCCCGCTTTCAACTGAAGATAGCTCCAGGAACCGCTCAGTCACATGCTTCTGAAACAAATCAAGCTCTTGCTCCATGCTTGAACCCTCCATGGAGTGAACCTGAACCCCACGAAGATTCAGTACAGAACCTTGAAATTCCGCCGTAGTACGCATTCTCACACTCACAGTTTTTTATAGTTTCGTCACGATCCTTGGTACTGCGAGAAATTATGAACAACGGCGACAGATTCAACCACAATTCCAGTTATAGCAACTCCAAAAACCTTTAAGTTGTAGCCAAAATCCCGATCAGACAGTTTTTCATAAGCTTTCTCACCCACACAGGAAGATCACAGACCCAGTTGTCAAATAACAAAATGAATCGAAAAGTATGGCACTTTCTCTCCAAGTTGAAAGCTTTAGTGAGAGACAATGTTGAACTCCCCAGGAACGAGAAATTCCACTGCAAAAAGGGGAAAGTGCAGAACTTCAAATTGGGGGAACCCAGAAATTCGAATAGGATTGGGACCCAGTTGGGAAAGAGGGAGTGGATTGAGAATGTGGGAAAAAGTGAGAAACTTGGGAGAGGAATGAGACAACGGATCGAAGGAAGAAGAAAGGAAATTGGATGAGGGTTCTGAACTGAGATGAAAGGGTTATATATTGGGGATAATCGGAATTTGGACCGCGTTTAATGGTGGTTGGAAAATTAAAAAAAAAAAAAACGAAAAAGCTAAATAGAAAATGAAAGAAAATGATTTGGTTAAAAGTTATCTCCACAAGGGGAAGTGAAAATTTCATTAACTTTTATTTTTGGTTATTAGCGTAAGTTAAGGTTGTGGGAATGCCGTACACACGTTTGAGACACGGTGCCAATATCTCTCATACGAAGGATTCATCGGTTCAATTCTAAATTCAATTTAATTGATGTTTGATAAAAATAAATTAACACCAAGATATATTTGTTAGAAAATAAAGCAACTAAATTATAATATTATTGTCTTTAAACTTTTAAAAAGGATAAAGAAAAAACTCTAAAAACGAAGGTAGTAATAATAATAAGTATACGAATTTCATAATGATAAATTGTATTACTTTATAATTTTAGTTTCTTTCTTTGGCACACGAATTACCTTATATCTTAATAATTCATTAATACACAGAATAATTAAGCTTTTAAAAAATGATAAATTATTCCAAATTGATCACTTTATTCTTGTGGTTAATTTCTAATTAATTTGTTATTAGAAAATGTTGAATAGTTAATTGAATAATATAAAAGGAATACATAATCTATCCTGTTATGAGACATAAAACATAAAACGTCATGGATTGTGTAATCCTTTACTACTATTTCTCCATGCATTCCATCTAATTAGAATGGTCAATTCATATACTTGCAATATTTCTTCATCCAAATTTTCATAAATACAAATAACTACAAGTATAATGAATCTTTACTTACGTTTCTCTTTATTCATTCTATATATTGCATAATGTAATTTAATTCATTTTTTTTTAACTCATGATAAACATCACTATATACTTTAATAGTTGGATTCATATTTCAAGCACATCTACATTTAAAATTGATTTAAATTTTTATTATTTATTTAAACTTATAGCCATTTTAATAATTTTTCTAACTTCAAGAAAATACTAAATAAACTATGTAAAAGCATAAATTATTTAAGCAATAAATAAAAAGCAATATAATATAATAAAGGTTAAGTGTGTTATAATTATATCTATTAATTTTTCTTTCAATTTTACTTCTCATTTTTCATTTGGAAATGCTTGTACTATACTTTAATTTTTTCAATTGGTATGTGATTTTTTATATATAATTTGCAATTAATTATTCAAATTATTAAAATTAAAAAATTTAATTACTTTTCTAACGTGATTTAAATTTTATAAAATAATAACTTCATAATTAATTTGCTAATCTTAATTCATGTTTACTTTTTTCTTTTTCTTTTTCCTCCCTCCCCATGTCCTTGACAAATAAACCATAAAAGTTTATATATATATATATATATATATATATATATATATATATATATATATTAATGATGATGTGAATTGATGTATGTTGAAAAAACAAAGTTCCGATAAGATTCTTTATTTCATAAATGCGTGGTTCAAAAATCGCATTCATTTATTTAACGAAAAAAAGGCAAATGACCCACGCATCATCATTAGGTAACGCCGTAACGGTTTCTCAGTCAATATAATCCCCTCTTATTTCCTTCTTCGTTTTATTTCGATGCACGTTATATTTACATTTTCTTTCAGTTTATATTCTCAATTTCTTTTAGTTTATATTCTCAATTTCTTTTCTGAACGTTATTCACTATTTCTTTATTAGGTTATGAATATATATATATATATATATATAATAGAACTTTTATTTTATCTATAGGACTAAAATTATATCCTATTTAAATATCAGAAATCAGTTTCACTCTCATCAAATATAAATATATATATATATATATATATATTATATTATATTTATCTTTCCTCATTATTTTTAATAATTGACACTATTAAGAAATATAATATATATATATATAAAGAAAATATACTAAAAAATAATAATTTTATAGAGTATGTTTTTAGTCTTTCAACATATAAAATTAGATTTTGTTCTTGAAAATAAAATTCATCATTATACTTTTGTAATGCATGGATACATCTTCATTAAACAATGTTAAATTTTTCTATGGCGATGTTGAGTGAACTCAAAGATCTGCACATGTGACTGACACATTGAATTTAGAAAAAATATTTATGGGTTGTTCATTTTCTTCATAAACCCTTTAAGCTTGTCATTCATGTTGTCCATGACATCCAGCTGCCACCGATGATGGCAATTGTTGGAGTAACCGCTACTGGTGGGTTTAGTTGGATGGAGAAGATGAAAGAGAAAGAGGAAAAAACTAATATATATATATATATATATATATATATATATATATATATATATATATATTAAATTATATGTGTTAGTCACACGTCAGTCACTTGTACAGATCTTTTTATCCATTCAATATCGTCGTTACTTATCTCATAAGAAGAAAAAAAAAACTTAATTTTCCTCAATAAAAAAAGATGTATTCCATGCATTATAAAGTATACATATCACTTTTATAGGAACTTTTCGAAAAAGACGAAAATTTTATTTTACATGTGAATCATCATTTCACATGTAAATTTGAAACTAAAAACATATTTGACCTAATTTTAGTTCAACTCTTAAAAAATATAAAAGTCAATATCTTAAAGAAATAAGAATTCACCTATTATATATATATATATATATATATATATATATATATATATATATATTTCACATACATTATTAATATTAGGTTTAATTATGTCTTTGGTCTCCATTTTGTAGTCAAAATCTCAAAATGGTACCCAAATTTTTGAAAGTCTCAAAATAGTCCCTTTTTTTGTTGAAACGTCTCACGTTTGCCATTTCCGTTAAGTCAAGGTTGACGCCGTTAGAGGGAGTGCCACGTGTCAGTTCCTCGATTTTTTGAATTTTTTATTATTATTTTTTTTTTGAATTTTTTTAAAAAAATCAAAAAAAATTGCCACGTGTCAAGATGTCATCATGCCACGTGGTAGTGACAGTGACACGTGTTAGTATTATGCCAGGTGTCATTTTCTTAGTCTCAATTTGGTCCCTTTATTTTAATTTGTCTCAATTTAGTCCCAATTTTTGTAAAAATGAGCAATTTTGTCCCTCTTCAAATTGAAACAAAATTTAATTTTGTATAAATGTTATATAACTATTTTTATTAAATTTGATATTTTTATTCAAATTGATATTTTTATTATATATTTCTAACATAGCTAAGTTTATTTAAAATTATGTTTCATATTCAACTTTACTTAAAATTGTTTTCAAATTTTAAATTTATATGTGTTTTATTGTAACATGAACTAGTTAATTTATGAATTTTTTTCTATTAACATTATTTTCTATTAACAACTTTTAAACCATTTTAAATAAAGTTCAATGTAAAATATGAATTAAATGAACTTAATTTGGTTAAAAATATTTACTTGAAATATCAATTTTGATGGAAATATTTGTGTACATTTATATAGAAATTAAATTTGATTTCAATTTGGAGAGAGACATAATTGCTCATTTTTACAATAAAGGGACCAAATTAACACTAAGAAAATGACACGTGGCGTAATACTGACACGTGTCATTGTCACATCACTCTGTCACTGCCACATGGCACGATGACAGCTTGACACGTGACAATTTTTTGATTTTTTTAAAAAAATTCAAAAAAAAATTCAAAAAAAATTAATAAAAAAATTCAAAAAAACAAAGAACTGACACGTGGCACTCCCTCTATCGGCGTCAACCTTGACTTAACCGAAAAGGCAAACGTGAGACGTTTCAACAAAAAAGGTGACCATTTTGAGACTTTTAAAAATTTGGATACCATTTTGAGATTTTGACTCCAAATGGGGACTAAAGGCATAATTAAACCTTAATATTATATTGTAAAAACATTAATAGCTAAATATGAAATATTGTATATTTTAAAATTATAATTGTTTTTCTAACTTTTTTCAAAAAGTACTTTATATATATATATATATATATATATATATATATATATATATATATATATTTCTTTTTACCTCAAATTTTAAATTTTATGAGACTATTAAATATAATAAAACAATTATCCTTCATCCCATTTAACATTTTGAAATATTATAACTAAAAAACAAATAATATAATAAGAGACGAGAAAAAGAAAGTTGAAATTAAAAAAATATATAAAAATGTATATTTTATATTTTACACAAAAAATATTTATACAATTAAGTAAAATAATTATTATCAAAGAAATAAAAATATTAATGTGTTGTTATTTAAGAGAATAAATATATGTCTAATAATGTGAAAATTTAGAAAATGAATTGTTAAGTTTTAGAGCGTTTAATAAAATGGTATTCAAATATTTTATTAATAAAAAGTTAAATTATAGACGGGTTCCTCTATTATCGAGTTCATTATCTCATTATTTTTTATTTTTTCTTCGATAAAAAATATTTGAGTTCACAATAAAGATCCTACAACTTTATCTGACCAAAATTGTGAATGGAGTAAGTTTTTTCTCTACCCCTTTCTACAATCAAATATGTCTTCATATGTTGTATATACAAGTAAGATTGAGTCACATGTGGCTCAATTCTACTCAAGTTGATTCTCTTCATGTTGGTGATTCTAGCATTATATACAGATCATTGATCAGAGGTTCTTGTGTGTAGATAGGGTCATGTGTGACAATAAGTTGTTGGATAAGTGTTTAGAAGCTTTAGGAGTATCATACGAGATAATGGAAGATAATTGTTAAAGTTAGTGTTTTAAATTGAATATTGGTTAGTTGGTTCACTTTGATTTTGAGTTCAACATTTAGAATTCTTTTGGGATTGAGTTACCTAAATTGCGTGTGAAATTGTTGAATACGCATTTTGTCAAATTTGTTGTTTAGATGTGGATTTTTGGATGGAATCTATTTTGTGGTATTTTTGGCTGATATGAATGGTTTCAAAATGAATTTTGAGTGTTGGTGATTTTATATGAAGTTGGAGATGAATTATTGATTTGGATGTTATTGTCTAAATGCAAATTTAGGTGTCTACGATATGTAAACTCACTAGACGAGCAAACTCTCATTGAGCGAAAGCCGAACTCAGTAGGGGATGAGGACTCGTTGAATGAGTTTGTTATCGCCAAGCGAATTTTTATGCAATTTGTTTCAATGATGGATTTGTTGAGCTAGTCAATTATTCTAGTCAATTATTCGCTTAACAAGAGTCTTTCCAGGGATGACTCATTGAGCGAGTAAGTAGACTCGTTGATCAAGTAAGTGAATTCTTCAGATGTGGTATGATATAAGTATATTCCTATATTAATGATCTGTGAGAAATTTTTATGTTTGGATATTATATCCTTGAAGAAATGTGAACATGCTTTATAATGGAAGTAATTGTATGATCTTATATATTGCATATTAAGGCATGTGAACATAGTAAATTCCAAGGAGAAATGCTACTATGATTGGTTTATAGTGTATTGATGTTAGAGTTTATAGTGAGACTATATATCTTGACTCTACTAGTAATTGAACTCATATAGAGGAAAATGCTTAGAATGAGAGTTGAAGGAGATCTTCATTAGTAGAGTTGGCATTGAGAGTAAAATATACTAATGGGTGATTTACCTAGTTATACTTGTTAGTATCTGATTTGACCATGTGATGAACAACCTAGCCAAGGGTCCAATCACAAGGAGCATGACCAAACAAATTCAAGAAGAGTTGGCAACATTTATGCAAGTGAAGTTAAGCTCCTTTTCAATTGGGCCATGATGGGGCATTTCTAGACCTTTAATTCAGGGTCTTGTGGTGTAGGATTTTCTTTGAAGGCCTTGTATTAAGGGTCAAGTAGTGTAGGGTTTTAAAATGAATCTTGCTTAAGTAAGGAGCATCATGTGCGCCTCACTTAAGTAACTCTTTGGTGATTAATTATGTTAGTCCTAGCTTAAGGGTGGAGGACGTTCCATACATGCCACATGGCAAACCCTTAGTGGAGAGTTCTCTTACAAAGGTAGTGCCCATGTGTTTTGTCCTATTGGAGGGGCTTTTCATAAAGTAGTTTTCCATGTGCCAACACATAAGTGGTTCGATTTTCATGAGAGTCAGAGTGTCACATGTCAAGCTCTCCTTCACCAAGATAACATTTTTAGAGTTTTGGTGCATGTTAGCATTCTAAGGTTTTGAATCATTTTGGAGATACCTTACACCATATATAGATGTGTCTCCCCCATGTATTCTCACTTTGAAATGTATAATGTTATGCTGCCAAAATTTATTTTGAGCCATAAACTTGTCTCTTAGTCATTGCCACAACATCCCATGAGATCCCTCTAGCCCCCTTTTTTTCTAGAGTTGACCCAATCTCTCTGAGAGCACCATTAATGACCTTCATCCCACCACCATAACCTCCAAACTTGAGAGGAATCTCTTCCTCTTCTATAGCTTCCTCCAACTCACCAGCTTCATAGCTTCATCTTCTAGCTTTGGCCTAACCTAGCTTGAGGAGGAGGCTATCACCATGGGTTGGTGAGGATCCTTGAAAGGGAAGGGTGAGTATAACATATGCAAGGTCTCATTCTAATAAAATACATTGAATCCTCTATAGGTCGTGTCTAATGCATGATGAGTATGAAAAGAGTTATGAGTGCCTTTATGATTGTGATTCTTATTTGGTGTGAATTTTCATATTTTGAGTAATGTTATGATCTCTTATTATGGTGATAATCTAAAATTCTTAGTATGATTTTTGATGATTTTAGCTTACCATTTTACTTGTGTATATTATGATGTTGTTATCTTCCTGCTATGATTATGTTTATTCACATAAGTAGGTGATAATGCAAGGATTGATAGGGAACAACATTGAAGCCTACTAAGGGTGTGTTCCCTTGTAATGATGGATATGAGGGAGAGTGTGAAGATGGATTTGTGTAGATTTGGGTGGATGGATATTTGTGTTTTTTTGAGTGGATTTAGAGGGTAAAGTGAGTAGATTTGGAGATAATTTTTATGAAAGTTAGTGAAAGATTTGATTGATGTGATAGATAAAATTAATTGTTAAAATAGATATATTTATGAAGTTACTACAATACTCTTGTGTAAAAAGAGATGAATTTTTTAATTGATGTTATTGAAATAATTTCTAAATTAGTAATTTTTAGTCTTAAAAAATAAAATAATTTTTTTAAAAATTGAAAAAAAATTGAATTTAGATTAATGTCAGAAAATAGTAGAAGAAAATGTAAATAACAGTTTCAGATAAATAACTATAAGCTCAATTTTAGTGTGTGTGTGTGTTATGGATTCGTTTTACAAAAAGTCAAATCACAAATGGATGCCAAATCAAAAAATATATATATATCCCCTGCGCCCTAATTCCAATTCAAAGTCAAAAATTCAAAAATTTAGTGCACCGCCTAAGCCCTAGCTAGCATACCGCAGAGGACGGTTCTTCATAAGGCACGTTGACGGTGTGAATGGTGATGCTATGAGTAGCTAGGGATTGAAATGAATAATGGTATCAACGAGAGAGATAATTATATGATACTGTGGCCGAAGAGAAGGTGGTGGATTCCGGCAACAAACCCGCAACGCCTCCACCTGCAAACAAACCAAAAAGCATCAAAATGGTACTCTCACTCCGGCGAACAAGGCACGTCCGACCGTTCAGCTTCACCTGCAGACACACAGCTCCTCCGGCAGCCGCCAGCTCTGGCGACTTCAAGCAATTCCTCCACGTCGACGTCCACCTGCACAAAACAACCAAATGCATGAAAAAAAAATAATATAACAATGACACCGGTGTCGTAACCGGTGTCGCTACTTTGAAAACAAGGCACCAGTTACATAACCGGTGCCATCCCTCTCTCTCAAAATCACAACACCGGTGCCATCCATCTACACCGGTGCCATCCCAGTCCCCATCACAACCTTGCAACACCTCGGCACCACTGCAACACCACTCACGACACCACCGCAACACCTCTCATGACCACCACCACACCCCAAATAACCTCATCTTCTTCCCCCTTCCACACTCAACAATGACACATCATAACTCACCTCTCCCAGATGACCTTCTGCTTCACAAAACCAAACAACCAAAGAAACACTAGTGTTGCAACATTTTAAAATGAGCTATGGAGAAGAATCTGAAGCTCGGGAATCTTGACAGAGGAAGAATATTGGCAGACGAAGTACTGCGTGGGAACAAAGAAACGAGGGTAATATAGTAAAGTGTTCAGTAATACTCACTAATCTTCTGCTTCTATCGTGGATGAAAAAATTTGTGAATCTCTCAAATCAACCCTCGCTTATCGACCCTAATTAGTGCAATGGAACACAATTTAAAAATGAATCCGCGCTCCCTTATTCGGTTTAACAGTGACATTCACTTAAGAGAACAAGCCCTAAAAAAACATTTGGAGACCAAACATAATTGTAGATAGATAAGAAAACTATTTTGTACTAGTTAACATATTTTCCTTACCTTTTTGAAAATACTATTTTGATCCATCTCTTACAATGGATCATCATACACAATATATTTATGCATCTTTCTATTATATGTCTATTTTTTATACTTGAATGTAGGAACCTATTTTCTGTATTTAGTGGTGCAACATTTAGGATTGTTGCGTTTTGACATCAAAACAAATTTGTTATAAATAATTTTTTTTGGATCGATTCATAGGTTAATATTAAACTTGTTAAAAATCTATATTAGATAAAGTTGGTTCGATTTATTCTAGCATCTCCTATCAAACATTTTTCTATTTTTATTTCAATATTCTCTGTATAAAAGATAAATGATTTGAAATAAAAAAAATTATAATATATAAATAAAAAAATATCATCTTACTAAACTGGTATTATAATTAAAAATTATACTATCTGTCAAAAATTTATTTTCTGAACATATACATAACTAATATTCCAACATAAAATTGATTAAAATGGTGTGATAAAAAATAATTAGCAAAATGTTTTGTACTTGAGGGGCTCATTCATACAGCGCAACAGTCTCAGGAACGAAAATGTGATGAAATGGTGATGGGGTTGTGTGTTCAGAAGTTGGGGAACCGGGGTGCATGCATCACCACGTGGAGAGTGGGTCACGTGGTTAAACGTCACTGTCAGGTGACTCAATCAATAATAGAAGGGAATGGGTCTACGTTGGCTTGGCGCGTGGGAAGGACGACGACTGGGTCTCGCGTGGCATGGGTAGTTTCTAGAAAAGGACAATGATGACGTGTCATGCTCATATTCCTTGCTCACCAAGCCATTAACACATCTCCTTTTTCTCATGCCTATTTCTATTTCTAATATCAAAATTTCCACTCATTACGAGAATAAATTATAAGTTAGATTTACTACAACATTTTATGGTTTAGATCACACTAAATTAAATAACGATTAAATAAATGTGGCATAAACATATAACAAATAACATTTTTATAAATATTATATAAATATCATGAAAGCCTATGATTATACAACTGTTATTTTATACTATGTGGACAAAATCAGTAAAAATATGGTCTAAAAATATAAGTGAAGTCTAAAATCAACCTGAAAAATTGTTGTCTATTGTAAGGATTTTAAGCAACGGTTTCAAAAACATTGTCGTACTAAAAACCGTTGTCTATTACCTATAACCACACTCACCTATACCACACCTAAAAAAATGTGGTCTAATCTTTAGACCATGATTTTTATAATTTAGATCATAATTTTATGTTGTTATCTAAAATGATTTTTGTTGTAGTGATTGCACTTTTATAGAAGGCTTTAATTAATAAATTTCTAATAATCATATATTTATTAGTCGCATGAAATTGGAAAGAAATATGATATTAAATATTTTCAAACAAAATTTTGTAAATTAAAAAACATAATTGAGAGAAAATATTTTAGTAAAAATAGTTAATCAATTTTTTTCTTCTAAAATTTTAATACCAATAGTTAGTACAAATAAAAGATTAAATGGTTTTTTTTTCATAAGATTTTGATACTTTAGTGCTGCATGGAAGAATACTTTATGTCTTTGTCTTATTTTTGTTTTGATGTGAACAAAATTGTGTTAATCCAAGACTTTTCTCTTCTTTTTTTTAGTATTGGAAATATGGTTCTTTTGTGAACTAAACCTTTTTTTCTTAGTATATTAATAGTGTTTTCTGATTCATATATTTTCAATATTTTATAATTCCAATTTATTGTATTTACACCATAATTGGTATTATGTGGTCCACAAATTTATTTCTCTATAAACCTAATTTGTATTCTTCCAATGTTACAAAAAAAAAAGTTTTAGGAAATAACTATTAATTGTTTATGGTTTTCTTAATGAACTTTCATTTATCTTAAAAAGATGTTTAATGTGGTATTAACAAAGTATAAATATCTTCTAATAATTTATTCAGATCAATTCCTCAACCAAATACTGGTTTGCAAATCCAATTTTCCCAATTGAAAGGAATTTTATAACAATATTCCAAGCTCAAATATACCATCTAATTAACTCACTTTTCTTAATATTTAGTAAGGTTAATTACAATTTATTAAAAATAAGACATTTCTTTTTATGATTTTATTAAATTATATATAATTCTGTGAAAGAGACTCTGACTTTTTAACTCATAATGATTGACATCTCATCTTCATAATCATTAATTGTTGAGAAAGTGAAAAGAAAACTAAAAAAAGACATTGAAATAAAATAAATAATAATAAACTCACAAATACAATAATTAGATGGTGAAAGAGATTCTAGAAGCGGAGAAGAAAATCTGAACAAAAAATTATTCAGAAAAGACTTGTTTGTTTTATTCTCTTTTGCTTAATAAGAAAATCAACATTGCGATTATTAAGCAATTACACCTTCACGTGTGTGCTTGATTCCTCTTCCTAGGGTTTGAAAATGTTAAACCGAGTTCTTATAATTTGTGTTTTTTTCTCGTAGAATTTATAAATTCACTCTTGGGACTGTGATATAACTCCTATATGAACTCTATAATACACTTGTACGTATTTTCTACAAGTAATAAAATAAAAGCTTAAAAGATTGGCATAAAAATATAACAAACTCATGTGTGGTATATAGCATTTTATACACTTATTAGTGTTATTTTTAATTAAAAATTTGATTTCACTTCAACAAGTCAAGTGAAAGAATCAATTTTGAAAAATCATAATTTTTGTTATCGGAAAAGAGTCTCTCTTAAGCTGAAAAAAGTGATATTTATGGGAATTTGAGTTTAAATTTTCAAGAATTAATTGTGAAATTGTGGAAAAAGACGATACGAGATCCATCTAAAAAACTTTAATGTGTAAATAAGTAAGAATTAGAGAAAAAACAAATAAGAGTTTTTAACCTTTTGAAATATCTTTTATCGACAAATTCGTAATGAATATTAAATTTTAAAGCATACAATATAAAGTAATTGATTTTGATTATAATATTATTAAGAAGTTAAACTGAGTATTAAGAAGTTAAACTAAAATGAAGAAAATAGTTCAATTCTTCGAATTAATGAAATGAAATGTTTTTTATTTTCGTAAATGATAAGGAATAGAAGGATAAAACATAGGGATGACAGCATCTTGTGTTTTACATAACTTATAACCTTTATGCTTTAAAAACTAAATACGTTATATTTTAATTTAAGATTTAATTACCTTTTTAAGTCTATGTTTTTTTTAAAAAAAATATTAAGTTGGTCTTTCAATTTTTTTCTCTCTCAATTTAATTCTGATTTTTTAAAGTTTGATACAATTTAGTTTTTTTTTTTCATTAAACTTTTTAAAGTGAAACAAAAAAATTTCATCAAAATTAGCATTAAAATTATGTTAATTAAACCAACAAAAGCAAACTATCTTTATTATTAACAATTTCAATTTTGATGAAAAATAATTGATTAATTTTAAAAAATTTAACAAAAATGACCAAATTGCATTAATTTTTTAAAAATTAAAATTAAATTGAGACTAAAAAAAATTAGATGACCAAAAATTAACATTTTTGAATGAAAATATAGACAAAAAAAAGTAATAAAACCTTAAGTTAAAAAAATATATATTTTATAGTAGTTTAGTGGAAAACATTAACTCAATCTTTTATTAAACAAAGAAAGTAAATGAAACTGATTAAAGTATGTATGTTATGCAATTAGAGATTTATTTTTTAGTGTGTAAATGAAAAACTATATTGAAAGAGGCAAAGCACATTTAAGAGATTTTTATATTTTCGAAGTAATTATCTCTCAATAATTGATTGGAGGATATTTTAAATATAATAAAAAAAATAAAGAATTTGATGCCCCAAAAGTTCTATGTGAATATCTAATTATTAGGTAGGTAGTTTATATAGTGATGATGAACCATCAAACATTATCCTCTAAACTAAGCACAAAGCATACGTGTGTGTGATGTAGCTTTGATTAACCATCACACATTTTCCTATGAAAATTTTGAAATCAATTATTTGATTACCTCAATTATTTGAATCAAACATCATACGGCACTGTCATCTTTATCTTCATTCACACAGAGTTCAGCATCTTTTTAGAGAAACAGTACACATCCATTTTCTGGTGTATAATGAAAACTAAAGAGAAATGAAAAAGGAAAACAAGAGAATAAAAATATAAGTATAATATTGATGTTGAGAGAGAGAGTGAAAATAAGAGAAAAAGTGTGTGTATTTTGAGAAATTTTCAAATTGCTATGCACATTTTAAAGCAAATTACCAAAGCATGCTGAAGAATGATAATGTTACTTTATTTGTTTTCATTTTTAAATCCAAGAAAGAACAATTTTTTTTATTAAAAAGTTATGCTTAAAAATGGTTAGATATTCTTTTAATAAATAAAATTCTAAAAAGGCTTAGTTTTAACTTTCTGGAAGAGTTAGACACTAAATTTTGTAAAAAAGAAAATTCTAAAACATGTGCAATAAGATGTCTTTTATACTTTGTTTGAAACATGTCAAACTAGAAGAAGTCAAGAAGAAAATAAACACAAGTCATTCGATTATTCAAAATTTAGTCATTTAGAATCTTCTAAAATATGAAAGAACATATAAAAAAATAGCATGACATAATAATATTTAACTATATTTGTCTTATTTCATATGAAAAGGACAAAAGAGGTGATTTATGTAATTATAAATTATATTATTTTTACTTCTATTATATACACCAACAGGAATACTTGCAATTTAGCATTTGTGTATTTACATCTATATTTATATTTTATATTAAGTGGAAAATTCGTGTATTATTTTTTAATAAAATATTTTGTGATTTTATATTTTATTAAATAAAAAACACTTTAATTTATTTAGGAATAAAATTTATTTTTTACCCAATTCAACAAAAGAAATATATTTTCAATTTTTTATTATTTTCTTTTCATTTTCCTTTCCATAAAATAACTTACAAAATCATATCACATTTTACTTCTTTTCTTCCTTAAATCAAACGTACTTCTAATATAAAATGTCTATAGGGTCGTATACGAGTTTCGAGAAGTGAAAAAATAGAATCTTCAAGAAATATTAAAAACACTTAGCATTGAAAAAGAACTTTAAAAAGAAAATAGATTGCCTTGTTTTTTCTTGAAGCATGTTAAAGAAATGTAATTTATAGTTGTGAATCTATGGCTATGACAGGGTCATATTTGCAAAGAGAAAAAAAAAATATTGATGTTGAATTTCAAAACACCTTTTCCGTAATTATTTATATCTGAACTTTTCAATATTTGGTGCAATAATTGTTTTGGAATTGGACTTGTTCACATGTGAAAGGTAAGGTCAAGTCAAAGTTTTACTTAGCTTAGTCCAATTGCAACTTACAAAAAGAGTTTTTCTGAGAAGACAATATTGACCTCTTCACATGCAACAGTGTTAGTTTTCTTTTTCTCTTCATTCAGTGGTGAAATACCAAAGTAGTCATTGTCTTCATTTATTAGGGTTATCACAGAACCATGTCTTTCACTTTGTTGGGACCCTATTCTATAAGAAAATTCCCAAATGGAGATTTAAAATATTAATGGATCATATAATTTTCTTTAGTTCTTTAAAAAGACTCATTCAACTATTTCTTAAACAGAATATTAGAAATATCAAAACAAAAAATCACAGAATTCAATTTTTACAAGAATAAAAAGTTGAAGTATTAATAGTCGGATGTTTATCCTTTTCCCTATTAAACTATAGTTTTGCAAAAATAACACTCTCGTTACGCTTTTTGTCAGTTATACTCTTACTTTTTAACCTAATCTTTGATTAATTTACATAAATACATTTATTGTAATGAAGGATAAAACAAATATCATTTAACCATTTGATTTAGATCAATAAAATTTATTGCACTCTTAGATTTTACAAAACAACCTTAAGTTGGCATTTATCCCTGTTGACCCAATACTTATCAGTAGATAAAATTTTCTAAAATTTTCTACACATAAATTAAGAAAAGTATCTTTCTATATAATTTATTAAAGTGGTCTCACTCTCGGTAAATATACCAAATGAATAGTAAGATAATGGTTGTATTTGAATATGAGAATATTACTTATTATAGGACAAAATGAAGACGTTAATAGTGCATATAATCATGGGATGGACGTTAATAGTTCATATACTTATTATGTCATTTCTTTATAAAAAAAAGGCTTAAATATTCTTTGGTCCTAGTTTTGGTCGACTTTTTTCACTTTGGTCCTACTTTTTAAATTGTTTTCAATTTGGTCCTACTTTTCGTTATATTTTTTCAATCAACTCATTTCCGTTAACTCCGTCCAAATCATTAACGGATGTGAACAGTAACTGCCACGTGTCATTTTGTGATTTTTTTGATTTTTTTTTTAATTTTTTTTTAATTTTTTTTAATTTTTTTTTAACTTTTTTTAATTTTTTTTTTTAA
>Ga0214545_1005217_pt1 | contig 23672 bp, 14 predicted proteins | sample CNSS4metaG_FD_160064 | JGI IMG/M metagenome (GOLD analysis project Ga0214545, IMG submission 160064) | Root nodule microbial communities from cowpea collected in UCLA plant growth center, Los Angeles, California, USA - CNSS4 | ecosystem: Host-associated > Plants > Roots > Nodule | place: USA...
TCAAACTCATGCTCTTCATCTTCATTTTCTTTCCTTCACTCTCTCTCTCTCTGATGCCTTCATAGTCTCAACCTGAGTCACTTATATATAGCATTCATCGCACGTTATAATTAATAAATTAATAAAAAAAAATCTCTTTTTAATACTTCTGTAAATACCATATTTATAACGTCTATGTAATAATAAATATATTAAAATTCTTATTCAATAAATGTTAAATATATTTATTTCAATTTTTTTCATTTTCCTATATTCATTGGGTACAAGTATAGATATCAAGAATACTCGATTTTTTAAATTAGGTATCACGACGAAACAAATATGTATATACCTATCTCATCTTTGTTCTCATAACCATGTCAATATATATCTCTTTCTCATCTCATTCTCGTTTAAATTACTAGAGTGCTTATAATTTATTAGGTAACCTAATATATATATATATATATATATATATATATATATATATATATATATTATTGGTGTTGTACTTCACAATATTGTTTTATCTTAAAAAAATTTTGGGCTCAATTAAATATTAAAAAAAATGTATATAAGGACAAAACTTGAAATTAAAATGATAACACTTAAGATTGACACATGACACTACCTAGCCTTGTGACACGTGTCACACCAAGAGCCTCGGAAACAAAATATTTTGTGAAAGAAATTTAAAAAAATAAAATAAATAAACCTCATATTGAAATTTATTAATGATAAAAATAAAATATAATTAAGAGTTTGATAATAATTAATACAATTCATTAACTACAATTTAATTATATGTGACATTAAAAGGTAAAATATAAGGATAAATCAATTCATTATGTTTACAAAACATGTATTTAAGACTAAATTCAAACCAATTCTCTTTTCGATTTTTTTGACTTTTATAGACTACTTTTTTTGAACTTTATTTACCTTACAGGATCATTAGGATATTTTTTTTTCCAAACTAGACATTTTTATTGTTCAAATACAATTTTTTTTTACGAAAAATTAAATTCTCATCATACTTTTTCTAATTTTGCATATTAAGGATGAAATTATGTTTTTTGAAGAACGAATTCTTATTAATATATTTTTTTAATTTTATAGGTTTATATATTTATTACTAATAAATTATTTTATCAAAAAATTGTAATTTTCTACAAACTCATGTGAAAATAAAGTTAAAAAATATATTTAATTTAATACTTATAAATTAATTGATAATAAAAAAATTGAAGATTTATATTATAATAAATAAAATAATTTAAATATATCATAATTATGATTTTTTGTTTTAAATTAATTTTAAAAATACATATTGTAATAAACTTTTGTGTAATAAGTTAGAAAAATTAAATTAAATTTTAACAATATAAATATTTATTTATCAAATTTAATTCAAATCAACCTTCTTAATTCTTTTTATTCTTTATTCTTTGTTTACTAGACATATATTACTAACTTTTTTTCAAAACTAAAAATTTTAATACTAAGTAATTTATTTTTTATAATTATTAAATTTAATTTAAATAACTAATAACTTCAATAAATAAGTTTCTAATTTGACTTTTTGAATTTTATACCTATTGTATTTTTAATTTTTCTAAAATTCTATTAATAAATAAGATATTTCTCTATATTTTTTCTAAATAAAGCTTTTTAAAAAAATATATACTCTTTTAATATTTTCTTTAAAGAATTTTTTTATAAATAAACCTAAATGTTTTACATTCATATTACTAATATTTAACTTTACATTAAATTTCTTTTTAAATATTTTCAGCTATAATCATATTATTCTTTAATTTTATTTTTCTAACTTATTACTCATACAGAATATTACCTAAATTATTTTAACCAAATAAATATACATTTATCAAAATGAATTTTACAAAAAATAACTATAATTACAATATTTTATTGTGACAATTTTTCTATTACCATAACTACAATATATTTAAATTATCTTATTTATTATACACACTATTCAAATTATTTATTTCTGATTAATTCATAAATATTAAATTAAATATATATTTTTAATTTTATATTCACATGAGATTATAAAAAAAATTAATAAAGTAATTTATTAAAAGAAATATACAAATTTATAAAGTTAGAAAAAAATGTTGTTAAGAATTCTTTGCTCAAAGGATAGGATTCCAGCCGCAAATAACCTACAAAATTAGAAAAAAGTATGATGAGAATTTAGTCTTTCAAAACAAAAAAAAAAAATTGTACTTGAATAGTAAAAAAGTTTAGTTTGAAAAAATAATTTTAATGATCTATTTAGGTTAATAAAATTCAAAAGTGGTAAAAGTCATGACTAATTTAAACACCAATTTTGTGAAACCTCTATTCTCTTTCACCTTTTTTTTCTGTAGTGCACTAAGTTACCTCCACCACATAACACTTTTACATTCCAAAACTCTCTTCCTCATCACTCTCTAACATCATTGTTCTGGTTCATCATCTGTAGCTTTTTCTCCTTCCTGTTTCAGCAGGCAGAATTGGGACCAGTCCAGAATCCCTCATCCAAGCTGAGCATCCATCCCCTTCTCGTAAGTCAAATTTGGTTCCCAATTCTCCCTAAATTCCTAGTTTCTGTAAAATTCGTCCTTTGCTCTGAGTTGATTAAAGTCTAATCCTTCTCCTACGACATTGTGTTGCATTTTCATAGGTTGAATAGAGGTTCTGTGCTCTCACTGTCTAAGGTAGTGTTTCACCAAGCTTAAATTAGAAAAAGATAAGGGAAGCTATCTGTTTTCTTGATTTCGGATGAAAGTCATTTTTGGTGCTTTTGATTGCATGAATGGGTGTGGATTAAGTGCTTGAATTGAGAAATTGAGTGTGTGATTAAAATTGTGCACGATTATAGGCTTTTGCAAGTGTGAACAAATTGGGAATCTGGTATTTTCGCCTAAGCGAGCAGCTTTCGCCTAGCGAAAACACCATAAACTCGTCCCTGTTACTACGCGAATTGTCGCCTAGGTGAGCTCGTTTCGCTTGAGCGAGAGGTAATCCTGTCTAAACGAGACAGCTCAGCCTAAGCGAGAATTCGCTCAGATTTTGGGTAGTCCCCTGTTTTGAGTCTCGCTCGGGCGTGAATGATCCGCCTGAGCGAAATAACCCTTTCGCCTAGGCGAGACCTTCTAGCTTGAGCGAGAATCATTGCAGCTGAGTGTTTAATTCTTTGTTTGTGATGGATGAAGTATATCTAAAACGTTAAAAGGTGAAATTAGATAATAATATGCTTGGATTGTTGTGGCTGATAACATGTGTGGTACAAATGCATGAATTTTGATTATGAGAAGATGTGGTTGAATTAGGATTTTAAGGGAAATTCAAGGGGCATGTTTTAGTGTATGTAAGGACATAAGGACTCATTATTGGAGGTATTCTCAAACTCCAACAATCATTCAAGCTTAGATAGAGCAGAATGGATTATGTCGTGAGGAGTAGTAGAAGGTTCTAGTCTTTGGACTTGATCAAATATTAGACGAGAAGGGGACTTACCCTGTGAGTGGTTGGGTGATAACCCCTTGAGGCCAAACTCTGCAGAGTTTGGAAACCATCAAAGGTGCATGCCACCAAGAGGTCTAATGTCGCTTACATAATTTGGATAATTGAGTCTAGAGTCATATACCTGTGTTGTGTTATGGTGGTTTAAGTGATTCAGGTGAAAATGAGAAAAATTGCATGGTATTTACAATTGAGCTGCATGTTTCTTTTAATCAGATTAGCTTACCCTTTTACTTTCTCTGTGTCTTCTGTGTTTGGTTCTTTTCTTGCAATGATCACTTTGGTGTGAGCATATGAAAATGCAGGTGAAGATACTCCTCTCCTAGATAGGAGTTGACAACAATATGGGGCTTTGATAGTAGTCTCTGTTTGTGTTTTGTTCAGGGAACTTTTGTTAGCCTTTCCTTAGTATAGGATGTGTCAGTAGCCGGTATTTTATGATGGTTATGCGGATGACTGTTGAATCCTTTATATTGGCTTATTCCTAGTATCTGCTTTGTTTAATCATGATATAATGTTTTGTTTAGTAGCGTAAAAACTATTAAATGGGATGTTACAAATTTACTCTAATGACCAATTTAAAAACTAATTTAGAAATTATTTTAGTTACCAATAATTTTTAATTTATAAATAAGTATATAAATTGTTTAGACTAATTTTTTTTATCAACAAAATTGATGACTAATAAAATATTTTTTTTTCAATTTATCTATTTTTATCTATACACTTTATAAAATACATGCAAAACAAATTTTCACTTTAATATATTTTTTGTCCTTAAATTATTTAAAATATTATGAGATCATTCCTGAATTAAATTATATATTCATTTCATTTATATATTTTAAGAAAATCAAATAACACATCATCCCAAACAAATTCCGTATGATATGCTTCTCACGTGAATAACATAGAAAATGTTTTACGTAACTTACGGACGAAATATTTTACATATTAAAAATATAAAAAACACATTTAAGTTTTTTATCTTATTCATGTACTACTTGAACGTAAAATTAAAATTTATATTTGATTTACATACTCAAACTTTAAAGATAATAAATATAATCATTTTAATATATATTTATTTATTTTTAAAATTAAACATATTTATTATTTTTAAAATTTAAAATTAAACTAAATCAAAATTTATGATATCGATCAATTATAATTTTACTTTAAAATTTAAGAACTAAAAATATTTTTAACTCTTTATTTAATAAAAGCTAACAGTTACAATCGTTCTTTGTCTGATTCTTTTCATCAGTTTCTTTAATTTTTATCGTTCTAAACAAGCACACTAGATGAAAATTTATTAATTAAGAGTTTAAATATTTTCTTTGTCTATAACAATATATAAAGAGATTTCCTCTTTTGTATCTACATTTCAAAATTCTAATTTTACCCTTTAAAATATAATTATTTATTAAATTTTTTAAAATTAACCGTTATTTTTACAAATTTTTTATAAAATCGTCTATCTCTATTTCTTTTTTTTTTCTATTTATCAACCGTTATTCTCTCATCTTTTTTGGTATAGACAACTATATAATGTTTTATTTTATCTTTTTTGTTATGTAAAAATAAATTTAAACACATTATATATATATATATATATATATATATATATATATATATATATATATATATATATTTCAAAACTCATTTATGAAATCATTAATATATAGAGATTTAAAATCTTAAAATCACATCAAAGTTGAACACTTTTTAGAAGTCATTCTTAACATTTTTTCTGAAGAAATAAATAAAATGAAAATCTTTGTTGTACAATTTTATTTGAGTTAAATATATTTGTAATATCTAAACTTTGACGAAAAATTAAAATTTATCTCGTGTTCAGAATTTTAATATATGTTGGTCTCTAAACATCAAAAGATAATGGATATATAATCCTTTAAATCAATTATAATAAATTTACATGACTTATCAAACATATTTCAAATGTTAAACAACTAAAATGCTAACGTTTCGGTTCACGTTGAGCGATGACATGTTAAGATATGACGTGTCAAATTGTGTAAAAAAAAATTATCGTCAATGGGTTGAAGAACCAAATGAATTTCAATTTCACAAAAAAGTTTAGAAACTAAAAAAAAAAATACTTAACCTAATTTTATTTTTATAACATCAACTAGAAATATGAGATGATACGAGAATAAGAACATGAAATGTACCACATAAAATAAATAAAAAACTAAATAAAAAGAGAGAAGAATAAGAAGGAAAAAGCGTAATAAATGTACATAGAATAAGATAGGAGAAGAATGAATAAATAGTAGAGATAGTACAATAGCGATTTTATTTGGCATGAATATCCCATTGTTACATATAAGGAGATCAGGGAGAAGAGGAGAAGAAGAGCAGTAATAGGTACAAAGGCATATTCCTGATTGACAATGTCCTCCTCCTTTCGTTGTTGGTGGATGTTTGTGGTCGCACTCGCGATGACACTGAAAATTTTAGGAATCCAAGTGTGAGTCTAAGTCCCACATTGGCTAGAAATGAGAAAGTGGAACACTATATAAGAATAAAGACCCATAAACCCATTGCCTTAAGGTGTTGGGTTGAGAGTGGTGTCAGTGTCTTATGTGATTGGGCTCAGGTCTCATTGGTAAGTAAAGGAGTACTCGTGGTTGGGGATGCTTAACATTGATCGTCCGTTACAAATAATAAATTAATAATTAAAAATTGCATTTAATAAATGTTTACTTTATATTTTTTTCATTTCACTTCCCTATAAATTGTATTTCTTTCAATGGAGAGATTTAAAGGTAAAAATGAGTCGATTTGAAAGTAGAATTCATAAAAGTTTATGAGAGTCGACTGATGTGATAAATAAAAAGAATAATTTTTTAATAGATTAAAAGGTAAGATTATTATTTTACCTTTATAGTTAAAATTAATATAAGATTATTATTAATCATTAATATTAATTATTAATAATATTATTATTATAATAATAAATGTGATTGGTTGTTCTATTTCCGTAAAATTGAACTTTTTTAGTCAAAGTGGGCCCTAGATGCATTTATGGATAGAAACACAATAGGAATGTTTCTCAAATATTAAACAATTCAAATACTAGCGTTCAAGTTCATGTTAAGCGATGACGTGTCAAATTGTGTAAAAAAAAGTTATTAGACTAAAAGGATCATATAAAAAAGTTATCGTAAATGAGTGGAAAAACCAAATGAATTCTAATTTGACGTTAAAGTTTAGAAACTAAAACAAATCCTTAACCTAATTTTACTTTTCTAACATCAAGTAGAGAGATGAGATGATACGCGAATAATGACATGAAATGTACCGAATAAAATTAAAAAAGAACTAAATGAAAAGAGAGAGAAAGAATGAGAAAAAAAGCATAATAAATGTACATAAAATAAGATAGGAGAAGAATGAATGGACAATAGAGATAATGAAAGAGCCAATTTATTTGGCATGAATATTCCATTGTTACATACAAGAAGATTACGGAGAAGAAGAACAATAATAGGTACAAATGCATATTCCTCCTTGATCGCATTTTCCTCCTCCTTCCGTTGCTGGTGGATGTTTCTGGTCGCACTGGCGGTGACACTTAAAATTGTCACAATCAGGATCACGATATAGAATTTCAGTACATAGATGTCTTCCTTCTGCCATTCTCAATGGACCTTCTTTTTCCATCTCAATGGAAGCGACAACCAACACGAACATCACCACCAAACTCATGCTATTCATCTTCATTTTCTTCCCCTCACTCTCTCTCTCTAATCACTTCATCGTCTCAACCTACGGTTAACATATATATAACATTGAATGAACGTTACAATTAATAAGTTAATAATTTTTTTATTAATATTTATTTAAATACCATATTTAATATAACTTGTATAATAATAATAATAATTAAAACAACATTTTCAACATTTATTAAATACAGTTTTTTTTTCATTTCACTTTTCTATAATGATTATGCACGAATATGGATACAATGAATACTCAATTTTTAAAATTGGGTATAAGGACAATCCGTCTTTATTCCCGTACAGATGTCAATATATATTTCATCCTCGTCTCATTTTCGTTTAGGGTATGTTCTTTTGTAAAAATGGATTTGAGGAAGAGAGAATTGATGAATTTAAGTGGATTTGAAAGTAAAGTTTTTGTATTTCTTTTAAAGAATTTGAATGAGTGGATATATTTAAGAGTAAAGTTCGTGAAAATTTATGAGATATTTGCTTGGTGTAATAGCTAAAAAATAATATTTTAATAGATTAAAAGGTAAGATTACTATTATTAATTATTAATATTATTATTAATTATTAATTATTAATAGTATTATTAATTATTAATAATATTATTAATTATTAATAATATTATTATTGACTATTATTATTATTATTAATGATTATTATTATTATTAATTATTATTATAATAAATCTGATTGGTTGTTCTATTTCCGTAAAATTGAACCTTTTTTTTTAGTAAAAGTGGGCCCTAGATGCATTTGTGGATAGTAACATATTAGGAATGTTGGAACAAGTTCTTTACAAAGTCTCATTCACCTCCCTCGCATTAATTCAATCATTAGAACCACCATCATGCAGCCATGACCACCATGGAGTTGCCCTGAAAATAAGAAGGTTACCTAGAATCATGCACACACAAATAATGTGATTTTAAACTAAAGGTATTATTGTAAAGCAATGTTTATCACTCTCAGATCTTTTTGTATGAGGCGAGATGAGAAGACAAGATGATCTCGCGAATCCGCACTCTCCAATGCTCCCAAATCATCTCAAGTGAACTTCAACAATCAGTACAAATCTATCCTCCTTTATCTTTTTCAGCAGTAAAAGAGCGATTTTATTTGTCATTCATCGCAACAGAAATCGTGATAAGACGGTGAATCAAAAAGAAATCGAATTTAAAAAGAGATTTGGAGTCGCCACCAAGTTATTCTGAAAAATTATGGAAAATTATGAAGATAAAGCAAGTTTGCGAAAAGTCAGATTTTTGGATTCGGGAGTCGGTTATGCGTAGGGAAGGTATTAGAACCCTACAGCGCCCGCCCAAGGGCACTACCTTTAGTTGATGTGGTTTTCAAAATGTTAATTTTTCCAAAAAATAATAAGACAATAATATATAAAAGAAACATTTTAATATTTTGGACCTGATAAAGATTGACCTTGGTACTACGTATCCTCATTCAAAATGAGAAATCAAGATTATGTAGTTCTTTAAAAGATATGATTTGGAAAACTATTTGGGAAAAAAATTAATTTTTTGGAAGTGAACCTAACAAGGATTGACCTTGTTCCTATGTGTCTCACAGTGGAAAATTAAAGATCACATAGTTCTTAATAAGATTTTTGGTTGAAAATGTTGATATTTTTATATTTTGAAAATTTTATATATTTTTTTGTATTTTTAATTATTTGAAAAATAATGTCGCACGACACAAGCGACTAGATAGACACCAAAAGAAAAAAGAAAATATTTTTCGATATTTTTGAAAATAAGTGTCACACGGGTGTGTGCGACCGGACAAACACAATAAAGTGAAAGAGAACATTTTCATTTTTTTAGATTTTTCTATTTTTGTAATTTTTGATAAATTTCAAATATTAAAAAATAAAAAAGAAATAATTTAATAAAGAAGGATAAAAGTGGAAAACAGAAATATGAGAGAGCATAAATAATGTGTGAGGTGCATGAAGTAAAAGAGGTGTGTACAGTGAAACATTGGCTGCAACAAGTAACAACAAACAAAAGTTCAAAACAAACACACGGGGGTGCATGGCTAGTAAACATCAGGGGTACAACATCATAATAACAAAATAGGCCCAGAGATAGCAGATACAAATAAAGTGGTGCATGAATATCAAATGTAGGGGGTGCACGAAGAAAATAAAACATGTCCAAAACAAACGCATGACATAGGGGTGGAGAGTTAACAAAATATGGAGGTGCGGGAAAGAAGAATAAAGAGGTCCATCAGAATAAAAGATTGAAACAAGTGGTGGTGCCTGCAGTGTAGGACAGAGGTGTGACTAGCAAATCAATCAAATTGATCCACAAAACAAACACAACAATCCAAAAAAAAAATAAAGGGGTGCGAAGATTTAAAAAAATGGGGTTGCGCGAGTAAAAGTGGACTGATTCCAACTCTTCAAACTTTAAACATTAGGCTTCTCTCTTAAAATCCTTCAAACCCAAAGAGCCATTCTTCTCCAACGCAACACAAAACCAACCGCTACTGCACAATCTACGTCGTCGATGTCATCACCTCCGATCCATATTAGAGCCGTCGCCACCCCCATGGCCGGCCAAGAGCATCGTCGGCGATGTTACTAACATCGCCCTTAGCTCCACCTCGAGCAAAGCGCTCCTGCACCAATGTCTCGTCCTTCGCTTCTCCAACGCGTTTGAGACAGGGGCAGAACCAATCCCCTTCACGGCCGCAAAGCCTTACTCGCTGGAGACTGCCGTCCATTTCACTCCAATCCTTGATTCTCTTCTTCTGTGAGAGAGAAAAGACCCCATAGACTCTGCGGCTCGCCACCATCGTGCCAACCACCACGACTGGGTCCTCGAGCACCACAGAAACCAACTCTCAGGCCGCCGCGACCAAGATCGCCTCTGTTCGAGATTCTAACTCGCCGACGACTATGACGCCGACGATAGTGTCTATCCTTCTTCCCTTTTTTTCGCTTCTTTGTTGGAACTTGTTGTATTTTGTTGCGAATTGGTTTTGAGTGATGGTGGTATGGAGGCTTATGGTATTTAAGAGGGTAATTCATTTATTTAAAGAATTTGAAATTTTTTGAAATGAAATGTTTTGTTTGGATAGAGAAATTAAAAAGTATTTAAAATACATGCATTTTCTTTTTGAAGTATTTCAATTAGCTAAACTAGAAGAAATTCAAATACCTTAAAAAAAGGTGGAATTTGAAATTCTTCTCACTCAACCTTACACTATGGACTCAACCCCACATGGACCCGGCAAACCTGACAACCATGACAAGCTGGGCTGGCCAGACGATCCAGACGGATCAAACCAACCTGATGACACAAACGAGTCAAGCAGGCCCAATGACCCAAACAAAATTGATGACCTAGACGAGTCGGGTGGGCTTGAATACCAAGACAGACCAAACCAACCTTACAACCAAGATGGGTCAGCGTGTCCGATGACCCACACGAGTTTGGCAGGCCAGACGACCTAAAGGTGTCGGGCGGGTTTAATGACCTAAACGTGTTGGGCAGGCCCAATGACTCGATCGACACGTTGACCCGTTAAGCCTGATCGACCCGATGAACTAGTCAGGCATGACCGACCCGATGAACTAGTCAGGCATGACCGGCCCGACGAACTAGACGAGCTCGATCGGTTCGATGACACGGGCGATACCAACCAGCCCAACGACCTTGTCAGGTCGGGCCATCCTATCGACACAGACTTGTCAAGTGTACCCATTGAAACAAACGGGCCTGACAACCCATGTGGGTCGGACGAGCCCAATGACCTAGTGGGGCCATGTCGGGCCAACGACCTAGATGGTTGGGTCGGCTTGGGTAGACGAACTTGACGGGCATGATCGGCCTGTATGGGTCGTCAGGCTTATCAGGCTTGTCTAAATCGTCGAGCTGATTCAACCTATCCCAGTTGGGTTTCCCAGCCCAGTTGAGTAGTCGGGTTGGCCCGACCCATTTGGGTCGTCGAGCCCGTTTCCAAATTTATCATGAACTCAAAACATAATTAAGTCTAAAATAAATATTGTTAAAATGAAATTTTATCTCACAAGAAATTCAATTATTTTATCCAAACAAGAAATTGAAATATAAGGTATTTGAATTTCTTTATCCAAACAAGTTATTTAGAAAATGAAGGGAATTTAATTGCAAACAATTCAAATACAATGCATTTCAATTTCTCAGCATTGTGGAAATGTTTCATCCAAACACAAGGTTAGTGATTCTGGTACTGGAAATCCATGTGAGTGTGCCAATGAAACTATTATATTGTGACGTGAATAAAGGTGCGAACTTGGGTTTGAAGACCAAAGTAGAGATGAAATTCGGCTTGTTTGGGTGTGAGTTGCATGTTGGTTAAATTGAGAATGTAGTTGGTTCTGTGTGCGGGTATGCACTACTGGTTCAACGATTGAAGTATTGGTGGATTGTGAACGATGGTGAAAAAAAGAGGATAATGATAAAGTGTGTGTCTCTAGCTCTCTGAATGCAGGTTGAAATGGACTCTTGATGTTAAGGAGAATGAGGATGAGACAATGGTGAAAATAGGTTATGGGAATGTTCACAGCTTTGGGTATTTCTTGGTTATGGAGAATGGTGTGGATAGGTGGTTTTACAAATGGGGATCAAAGTTTGATGAGTGTGAAGGTTATGATTTGTGATTATGGAGGGGTTTGGTGTCTATCACATTCCTTGTGCATTTTTATTTTTTTGTTTTGGGCAAAGTTGGCTAGGAAGGAAAGATGAAGAAGATTATGATGGCCATGATGATTGTATGAGAATGGTGATGAGCGCACGGTGATGCATATTTCGTTTTCCAAACTCAAACAACAGTGAGCACAATATATTTGACTCATGATCCAAAGAGATGAAACCCAACATACTTACATCTTGCATATTCACAAATTGTACTCAAGTATTGAGGATGAAACACACCAACATGTCAAGCCCAACACACAAACACATCATGCGCACTCAAACATACATTTATTCAAGATTGGGGTGCTTACCTCTTGTAGTTCTTTTCCTACTGCTTTGGCTTGCCACCTTTGTTGTTCTCTCCCCGTCGCTCTTTCCTTTGTGTTCTTCCCCTCGTTCTATTGTCCTTTGTCCCTTTTGTTCTATTCTGATTTTTTGAATTCCTTCCCTCCAACTTCGGGCCGTGTGATAAGACTGAAAAGCAGATGATGTTTGCTGCTCCTTCAGCCACCATGAGCATGGCAACCCGATCATCACAAGTAATTCCCATTTGACATGCAAAAAGAACGGTAGCATAGTTAATACACTTTTGATACACTTCTGAACATTTCTAAATTAACTATACAGGAAGAAATAAGTTTGTTGTTAGAGAGTCTTTAATTTGACCTTTATGTTTATTTTTTCTATTTATTCCTTTTTTTAAAATTAATTTGGAAATCAATGTTATTATTATTATTTTTTACTTATTTTTAGCTAAAATGAAAAACAAAATGAGGTCATAATAAAAGAAAGAAAAATAACATAATAATAATAGTAATAAAATAAAAAACCAAAATAAAAGATAAAATAAAATAAAAATAATAATAAAATAAATGAAGTAAACATATATATATTTATTCTTTTTCAAACTAAAACATATTTTTTATTTTTTATCTTTTTTTTTCTCAATTGAACTTTAATTAATTTTTATTTTTGATTGTTATTTCTTATCAATGTTATCCAGACAAAATTGAATGTTAACAAACATGAATAAATATATTTATTTTAAATTGTTATAAAATTGTTTTAAAATTTATATTTGAATTTATAAAATTTTTATTTTTAAAACAACTCTTACATTTATCTATAAATTATAAATATATAAATACTTAAAAAAAATTTAAACAAATATTAGTGTAAAATATACATTTAATTAAACTTAATCTTATTAAAAATATGAAAAATATTAATAGAAGTTTCGAATAATCATCGATATTTTCAAAGTAATTTTTATTATTGTTTTCGCAGAAGTTAGATAAGGTTAACTTTTTTTTTTTGTTATATTTCCCTTTTATTTTAAATTTACTAAATGAAGAACATTAAAAATAAGTAAACTAAAAAAGTGAGATATTCAATCCGTTTCTAATTCATCAATTTCTTTAATTTTTATTGTTCCTAAACAAGAACAACTACGTAAAAAATTATTAATTAACAGTTTGAACATTTCCTTTATATAATTAAAAAATATTATTATTTTTACATCCATTATATCATTTAACATGTGCTCTTACCGTGCTTTTTCATATTATAACGAGTTATTTATATACATCTACACATATGTAGAGAGATAGATATATAAAAGAAGAAAGTTTTAAACATATTAAATATTATCATATAATAAACATTAATTTAAAAATAATTTCAATGAAGATTTCATTCTTAATTATCGGATCTGTACATATATGGTTTATCTTGGTATAGACAACAATATAATATTTTATTTTATCTTTTTTATCATGTTGTAAAAAATAATTTAAATACATATATATATATATATATATATATATATATATATTTTGCTAAAGTCATTTATGAAATCATTAATATATAGAGAGATTTAAAATTTTAAAATCACATCAATGTTCAACACTTTTTAGAAGTTATTCTTAACATTTTTCTGAATAAATAAATAAATTGGAAACCTTTGTTGAACAATTTTATTTGGATTTTTGTAGTACCTGAACTTTGAATTTTGATGATAAATTAAAATTTATTTTTGTTTGAAACTTTGATACATTTTATATTTAAACATTAAAAGATAATGGATATATATCATTTAGTTCAATTATGATAAATTTTTTTAACTTTAAACATGTTTCTCAAATGTTAAACAATTCAGATAACCTTCTAGCTCACGTTAAGCAACGATGTGTCAAATTGTGTAAAAAAAAAAATAAGTAATTAGACTAAAAGGATCATATGAAAAAGTTATCATAAATGGGTGGAAAAATTAGATGAATTCCAATTTCGCGTCAAAGTTCAGAGACTAAAACAAATACTTAACCTAATTTTATTTTCATGACATCAAGTAGAGAGATGATATGATACGCGAATAATGACATGAAATGTACCGAATAAAATTAAAAAAGAACTAAATGAAAAGAAAGAGAAAGAATGAGAAAAAAAAGCATAATAAATGTACATAAAATAAGATAGGAGAAGAATGAATGGACAATAGAGATAATGAAAGAGTCAATTTATTTGGCATGAATATTCCATTGTTACATAACAAGAAGATTAGGGAGAAGAAGAGCAGTAATAGGTACAAAGGCATATTCCTTATTGACAATGTCCTCCTCCTTCCGTTGCTGGTGGATGTTTCTGGTTGCACTGGCGGTGACACTTAAAATTGTCACAATCAGGATCACGATATAGAATTTCAGTACATAGATGTCTTCCTTCTGCCATTCTCAATGGACCTTCTTTTTCCATCCCAATGGAAGCGACAACCAACACGAACATCACCACCAAACTCATGCTATTCATCTTCATTTTCTTCCCCTCACTCTCTCTCTCTAATCACTTCATCGTCTCAACCTACGGTTAACATATATATAACATTGAATGAACGTTACAATTAATAAGTTAATAATTTTTTATTAATATTTATTTAAATACCATATTTATTATAACTAGTGTATTATAATAATAATTAAAAATTGTATGTAATAAATGTTGAAAATGTTTTTCTTTTTTTATATTTTTTATTTCACTTTTCTATAATGATTATGGATATAATGAATACTCAATTTCTTAAATTGAGTATAAGGACGATCCGTTTCTATTCCCATACCCATGTCAATTCATATTTCATTCTCATCTCATTCTGGTTTAGGGTGTGTTCTTTGATAAAAATGGATTTGAGGAAGAGAGATTCGATAAATTTAAGTGGATTTGAAAGTAAAGCTTTTGTGTTTCTTTTAAGGAATTTGAATGTGAGAGTGAATATATTTGAGAGTAAAGGTGTGAGAGTAAAGTTCATGAAAATTTGTGAGATATTTGCTTGGTGTAATAGATAAAAAATAATGTTTTAATAGATTAAACGGTAAAACTACTATTTTACCCTTATATTTAAAATTATTATTATTATTATCATTATTTATTATTATTATTATTATCATTATTAATCATTACTATTATTATTAATTATTAATAATAATAATAATTATTATTATTATTAGTATTATAATAAATCTGATTGGTTGTTCTATTTCCGTAAAATTAAACTTATATTTAGTCAAAGGGGACCCTAGATGCATTTGTGGATAGTAACATAAGAGGAATGCTGGAACAGGTTTTTTACAATGTCTCATTCAACTCCCTCGCATAAGTGTAATTGCTAGAACCATCATCATGCAACCATGACCACCATGGAGTTGCCCTCAAAATAGGAAAGTTACGTATGATTAATAAATTAATAATTTTTTTTAATATTTATGTAAAGATCATATTTATAACTTGTGTATAATAATAATAATAATAATAATAATAATAATAATAATTAAAACACTATAAAACAATGTCTCAATAATAACCAATTTTAGTGATAAAAAATTGTTAGTTATTCTAGTGACAAATTTAGTTACCAATTTACAAAATAAAAATTTATTGATTACTAAATAGTTACTATTATAAATGAAATATTATAATTGGTTTCTAAAATTTAGCTACCAAAGGAAATTAGTCACTAAATATTAACTACCTTGGTTTTTTCTATCAAAGGAATTGATTTCTAAATTAGTATTTAATTAATTAGTGACCAATTTAGAGACCAATTATGGGAATGTCATGGCACAAGGGAGGATGAAAGGAAATAGGAAAGTATTGTGTAGCTGAAGGAATGTCTCTACAAATTGGTGTTGGATCGGTTAAAGTAAATAATTAAAAGGATACAAGGTATAAAAGTGGTGTTTGGAGTAGGCGTTTTGGTTTTAATCGAGATCATATACTCCTTGGTATTGCCATTATGAGAATTAGATTTTGGTTGTCTGCAAGAGGGAGTTGGTAGTGAGATGTTGGTTTACTCTACAATTGCGACTAAGTGTGGAATACTTGGGTTTGGTGGTGTCTCGGGATGATCGAAGAATCCATACTCAAGGTTAATTGGAATTGACTCTTTTGTGAGACTGGGACATCAACACAAGAGTGGATAGTTTATTTTCTAATCTCATTCTGGAACGATGTGGTACTCAACAAGGTTTTGTTCGATGATCCAAAGATATAAACCGACGACAGTGTATCAATTATAGATGGATCAAAAAGGTAAGGACAAAATGTCGTGTGAACTAGAGTTACTTAGCAAAGACAAGAGAAGAATAGATGTAGAGCATCTCAATGGTGGAAGAGTCCTAGACTCGTTTTCATGTAGATACTAGAATTTCACTTTGGAGTGGTGAAGTTCTTTATTGCATTAGTACCTGAGGAAGAGCTGGTGTGAATAGTTTCTAATCGGATGGTTCGCAGGGAATGGGAAGAAAGAGAAGCAGAGGAATAAATATTAAAGACTTGATGGCAAGGACTCTATGTAAACACTATAATGATTGCAAGTTTTAGTGGACCGCTAAGAAGAAGTTAGTGAGTTAAACCACTTAAGTGAAGTATTGATCAAGATCATAATAGGACTATATGAGGCGTTGGGTGGTAAAAGAGGCAAAGTATAGATGTGTGAATACCAGAATTGGGAGTTGGTGATTATTGGACCGATTTGCTACAACAAACAACGGAGAGGGTTAGTTTAATCCAAGACTAGATGAATACGCCACAGAATAGACAAAAGTTGTATGCAAATATGAGGAGAAGGCCGTGGAAGTTTTAGGCTGGAGAGAATGCGATTCTGAAGATTACTCCAACTGTTGGCAACGAAAGAACGATCAAACTAAGGAAGCAGACTCAAAAATTCATTGGACCTTATTAGATAACACGGAGGATAGGTCCAACAGCCTATGAGATCGCTTTACCACTGCACTTAGCAAACTTGTATATGGGATTTATAGTTAAGGAAGTACATTGCAAGTCTTACACTTGTGCTAGAGGAGGACGACGTCCAGGTACGTGAGAATCTAATAGTGGGAGTTGGATCAGTGAGAATCTTGGATTCTCAAGTTAAGCCACTTAGAGGGAAAGAGATCCGGACTGTGAAAGTCCTTTGGGACGAGGCAACCCAAAAGCTGACTTGAGATATGGAAGACCTCACGAGGCAATCCTATCTGCACTTGTTCCCTGGTAAGCTCAATTTTCGAGGACGAAAATCTTTTAAGGTGGGGGGAATGTAAGACCCGAGAAATTTAAATAATTAAATATATCATTAAATAATAAATGTAGGTCATGGGAGCCTTTATGGCATTTAATGTGGTTTATTATGACGTGGAAAAGTACTAGCTCAAATGGTTAAGAGTACTTTGGATGTGTGAGAGTATTTGGGTTCGAGTCTTGTATATGCTAATTGTATGTTATTTTAATAAGTGTCTTTGAATGGTCATTAACACCTAATTCAAAGCCATTTTCGTTTCCCCTATCATTAATAAGCATTAAGGCTTAGTTAAGGGTTTAATTAGAAAGTTTTTTGTGGAGAAAGAGAGGAAAACGTGAAGGGGTAGAGAAAAAAACGATTTTGACAGTGGAAAAGAGGGTCTGAAGGTGAGTTTTGTGTGGAAATTGATAAGAGCATCAAGTGTACTGGGAGAAGGCTAATGTGGGACTAGTGGTGGCACAAGAGAATTCTTGATTCCTCCATATTGAGCAAGGATTACCAGGTTAGGGGAGTTGAACCCGTAACTTTAATTGGTTGTGATATATTGCAATTGTGTTTGTATAAAAATGCATATTTTTCCTCTATTAAACTCGTAATTCTGGGTTTCTGGAAATTTTCCAGAAACCACATGGCGGGCCTTCAAAGTCGCCAAGCGACACACACAGTTTTGCAAAATTTTTAGGTTCCTGAAGAGGAACCGCCTGGTGGCATGACCCTGGCCGCCAGGCGACGCAAGCATAAAAACTCAGTTTCTGGGTTTCTGATGAACTGCCTGGCGGTGATGAACACACGCCAGGCAACGCGAACCAATTTTGGTTCAATTTTGATGCTCTGGATGTTTTGGAATGATTTTGATAGGGGGAAAATGCTACTCTAATTCTGTGAGAATGATTATATGTCATAGTCATTGGATTAAACGTGGTTTGGGGTCAAATTGGACGAAAATCTCATAGACGTCATGTTAGGGTTGTGAATTTGGGAATTTAGAGTTTGATTAAATTGAATGGGTTAAATTAATGGAAATTTGGGTGATTGGAAGTTGTATGAAATAAATTGCAAACCTAAACACTTGAGTTGTGAGTATGAAGTCTAAAATCGAAGGGAATCAGAATTGTAGGGGTTGGAATATGGTTCATAGGTGTTGAGGAAATTTCTGGGTTTCTAGAACAGTAGGAATTGCCTGGCGGCACCTAATTGGCCGCCAGGGGCCATACCAGTGATGCGCGTTGCTTTGATTCACGAAAAATGTTGTTTTTCGTATTTTTTTGCGAAACAAGAAATGTCCGGAGCTAGTATAGTTGCACCTGGTGCCACCTTCCTCACTTCTGGGCGCTAGACGCCACCACTTTTTCTAGTTTGTGCAGTTTTCGTAAAACTGCATTTCCCGGTTCCTTAACCGTCCGATTTAGGTGAAATTTTGGAAGGTGATTTACAACATGTTGTTCTTCACTTTGAATAGTGGAGATTTGAATTGGATGCCTGTAGAGGGAGATATACGTCACTCATGATTGGTTGTTTGAATTCTCTAATAGTATGATTACTAATGGATGATTAAGTGTGCTCAAGTGCTGGTATGACCTTGATTGGTGAATGTATATATATATATATATATATATATATATATATATATATATATATATATATATATATATTATGTGTGTGTGTGTGTGTGATTGATGAGTATGCTTTTGGTAGTGCTTGCTGAGACATGTTGAATATATGAACCTATATATGTTAGCTCGAATGTATGATGTTATAAGTGTGTGAATAAGGTCACTATTGATGATATCACTATGACCGAGTGTTGCATGATCATGACGGGATTTGGGAAAGTATGGGAACATGATAATCATACTTTAAATGTAATGGAATTGCGAGGGCATGCAGAATAAGTATATAGCTTTGATTGTGTCTTATGCGGGGTATGTGAATTGTAAGCATGCAAAGGGTTGGGAAAATGGGAAGGCGAAAATAAAGTGTGTGTTGGAATTGATTTAAGGGGTAAATATATATGAATTATAAAAGAGAGGAATGTGTGCTTATACTTGAAAGATGCATATGTGTTGTGATGTTGTAATTTGAAATATATGAATGTGTATGCTGATTTTTGGACGTTTGAGAATTGAATGGTTGAAATTCTAAGAAATGAATTAGAGTACCTAAAACTAGTAGTGTCACATTACTGGTGTAGCGCCTGGCGGTGTAGAGTGAACCGCCAGGCGATAGTAGGAAACAGGATGTTGTGTGAGTTGTGGCGCTGACAGTGATGTGGAACCGCCAGGCGGTCTGTACTGCCATTTTGCCTAACGGCGCTTAGGCTGCGCTAGGCGATGGTGTAGTGGCAGGGTGCGTTATGATATGTTTTGTATGACTTGTTGTGTTGGTCTTGGTCTGGGATATGCTTAATTTTGTCATGAGCGGGTAGGTTCACGACTGGTGATGAACACGTGATGATATGAGCGGGGAGGTTCATACCCTGATACTCTCGTGTGGGGATACGAGCGGGGAGGTTCGTATGTTCCGTGCTCACTCTTGAGAGATGCTGTGAGCGGGAAGGTTCGTGGCTGGTGGATCACATGTGTTGGACTACGGGCGAGGAGGTCCGTAGAGTTGGACTACGAGCGGGGAGGTTCGTAGAGTTGGACCACGAGCGGGAAGGTTCGTGGAAGCATTGAAATCCCTAAGACCAGCTTGAGTATGTACCTTGCGTAGCGTAGTATGCTTTTCTTGTTATCGTTATCATGTTGTGATGTGAGACTTGAATTAGGGGATGTTGTTCCATAAGCGGGTAGGTTTATGGATGGTGGTGAACATGTGATGATATGAGCAGGGAGGTTCATATCCTATTACTCTCGTGTGGGGATACGAGCGAGGTAGGTTCGTATGTTTCATGCTCACACTTGAGAGATACTGCTTGCGGGGAGGTACGTAGCTGATGGATCACGTGTGTTGAACTACGGGCGGGTAAGTCCGTAGAGTAGGACTACGAGCGGAGAGGTTCGTAGAGGCAGGACCATGAGCGGATAGGTTTGTGTGAGCATCATAAACCATGAATTCGAGACTAACTATTTGTGTGTTGTGAAGGTTGAAAAGCCTTAGGGATTAAGGTCTTGGCCAAAAATTAACTAGAATAAAATAGATGGGTGTATCTTATTTTTATTAACTTTTATGTTAACTGTTTATAAGCTCACCATATCTGCTTATGTTTGGCTATGATCGTGTAATGCGTTACACGAGAGCAAATGATGTTGCAGGTGGTGTTGGTGAGGCATAGCATCAGAGAGAGGGTTAGCTGGGAAAAACTTTTACTGGGTTTTATCATTATTATTTTTATGAACTTTGTAAACAATGTTTTACTGATTTGTGAATTTGGATACTATATTGGAGTTTCATAAATTATGGATTTTTGGATAACTTTCGATTAATAAATGTTTTAAAATTTCCCACGTTTTTGGGAAGCGAAGTATTATAAATGAGGTTTTCATCATATTTCTTAATTTTATTACTTAAATTAGTAATATCCGACTAGGATGTTACAGGCCAAACAACCTAAAGGTGTCGGGCGGGTCTGATGACCAAAACGTGTCGGGTAGGCCCAACGACTCGACCGACACGTTGACTCGATAAGCCTAATCGACCCGATGAACTAGTCAGGCATGACCGGCCCGACGACCTAGACGAGCTCGATCGGTTCGATGACCCGGGCGATATCGACCAGCCCAATGACCTTATCAGGTCGGGCCAGCCCATCGACACAAACTTGAAACAAACGGGCCCGACAACCCATATGGGTCGTACGGGCCCGACGACCTAATGGGGCCAAGCCGGACCAACAACCTAGACGGTTGGGTCGGGTTGGGTCAATGAACTTGACGGGCATGACCGGCCTGTATGGGCTATCAGGCTTGTCTAGATCGTCGAGCCGACTCAACCTATCCCAACCGGGTTTCCTAGCCCAACTGAGTAGTCGGGTTGGCTCGACCCATTTGGGTCGTCGAGCCTGTTTTCAAACTTATCATGAACTCAAAACATAATTAAGTCTAAAAGAAATATTGTTAAAATGAAATTTTATCTCACAATAAATTCAATTATTTTATCCAAACAAGAAATTGAAATGTAAGGTATTTTAATTTCTTTATCCAAATAAGTTATTTAGAAAATGAAGGGAATTTAAATACAAACAATTCAAATACAATGCATTTCAATTTCTCAACATTGTTGAAATGCTTCATCCAAACACAAGGTTAGTGATTCTGGTACTGGAAATCCATGTGAGTGTGCCAATGAAACTATTATATTGTACGTGAATAAAGGTGCGGACTTGGGTTTGAAGACCAAAGTAGAGATGGATTTAGACTTGTTTGGGTGTGAGTTGCAGGTTGGTGAAATTGAGAATGAAGTTGGTTCTGTGTGCGGGTATGTGCTATTGGTTCAACGGTTGAAGTATTGGTGGATTGTGAACGATGGTGAAGCAGAGAGGATAATGATAAAGTGTGTTTCTCAAGCTCTCTAAATGCAGATTGAAATGGAGTCTTGATGTTAAGGAGAATGAGGATGAGACAATGGTGAAAATAGGTTATGGAATGTTCGCAGCTTTGGGTATTTCGTTGGTTATGGAGAATGGTGTGGATGGGTGGTTTTACGAATGGGGATCAAAGTTTGATGAGTGTGAAGGTTATGATTTATGATTGTGGAGGGGTTTGGTGTCTGTCACATTCCTTGTGCATTTTTATTTTTTTTGTTTTGGGCAGGTTGGCTAGGAAGGAAAGATGAAGAAAATTATGATGGCCATGATGATTGTACGAGAACGGTGATGTGCGCACGGTGATGCATATTTCATTTTCCAAACTCAAACAACAGTGAGCATAATATATTTGACTCATGATCCAAAGAGATGAAACCCAACATACTTACATCATGCATATTCACAAATTGTACTCAAGTATTGAGGATGAAACACACCAACATATCAAGCCCAACACATGAACTCATCATGCGCACTCAAACATTCATTTATTCAAGATTGGGGTGCTTACCTCTTATAGTTCTTTTCCTACTGCTTTGGCTTGCCACCTTTCTTGTTCTCTCCCCGTCGCTCCTTCCTTTGTGTTCTTCCCCTCGTTCTATTGTCCTCTGTCTCTTTTGTTCTGTTCTGATTTTTTGAATTTCTTCCCTCCAACCTCAAGTCGTGGGATAAGACTGAAAGCAGATGATGCTTGCTGTAAGACCCGTGAAAATTAATTAATAAATAAATGCAAGTAGTGGAAGCCTTTATGACATTAAATATTGATTGATGTGATGTGAAAAAGTATTAGTTTAAGTGGTTGAGAGTACTTGATTGTGTGAAAGGACTTGGGTTTAAGTCCTAGTATATATTTTTTATAATATGCTAGAGCATGTTAAGTGATAATATAATCATCGAATTATATTAATCATCACAAAACATGCATTGGTTGAATTGGTTATGCACTTGAATGGTGACTAAGTGGTCATGGGTTTAAACTTTGGTAGGATCAAATTAGGCTTTCTTTTTGTCAATTTTACTTTTGGCATGAATGTGAAAGGGTTGAGAAAACCCTAGCGGAATGGGTAGCCAAGGGAGGCTGAAAAAAACTGTCCAGAATAAGGGTTTTGCAAGGTTGCATTGTGCTTAGAAAACAGAATATGAAAATTGAGAGTTTTGTGAGGTTTGAGTGAGGAAAGGAGCTACATTGAGAGAGTCAAAGGAAGATCGTTGATAATCAAGGGAGAACTCACAACAATTCCAAATAAGCTAAGAAAACCAAGTTAGGGGAGCTCTCATTTCCTTTTTTAATGATATTGTATGCAATTGCATTATTTATTGATGCATGAAAGTCTTCTCTTGAACCAAAGTTCTTTTATCCTTTAATCTCTTGATGTTTGCTGTATGTGATTTTAGACAGGGTATAGGTATGTTTGTGGTTTCAATTGTATTGAGTACTCTATGTGACTCCATCACTATTATGATTATTATGATTCTTCTTTTTTTTTTTTTATGACTTGCCGAGATGTTTAGGGTTTTTCTCCTAAATGCGGCACAATTATTATAATTATAATTATAATTATAATTTTTATTTTTATTATTTTTATTATTATTATTTATTTATA
>Ga0214545_1005222_pt1 | contig 23660 bp, 8 predicted proteins | sample CNSS4metaG_FD_160064 | JGI IMG/M metagenome (GOLD analysis project Ga0214545, IMG submission 160064) | Root nodule microbial communities from cowpea collected in UCLA plant growth center, Los Angeles, California, USA - CNSS4 | ecosystem: Host-associated > Plants > Roots > Nodule | place: USA...
AATTAGATTGGAATCCATATCCATTAAATGGATTTTAAATGGATTAGATTTTTAATAAAATGGATTATAAATAGAGTGGATTGGAGCAAGAGTGGATTGGATCAAGAAAATTAAATTTTTTGCCCACCCTAGAAAACACTATTGTTGTGTTGAACCATACTTGAATCCAACATCTCTCTAATTAATTTTTCCATATATTGTTGGCCATTGGTGTGCATCCATTGCTACTAACTTAGGGCTTCTCCCTCCATGTAGAACGAGGCAATTTGTAATCGTTTTTCATCTATGGCACGATGATAATAAAAAAATTAATTTACTTTGAATATCAACCCAAGGGATCCTCATCATTGAATCTAGGTAAGTCCAGTTTGATGGTGGTGGATAAGTGTAATGGTTTATTGATTTGGAGTTTTGGCTCAACATTTTTGCTTTCTAAAGCATCAAGTTTGGTGGATAGGACTTTAATAATAGAAATAAGAGCTTCCATGGTAGCAACATCGTTAGCGGATGACGAATCTGTCATTCTCTTAGTGAAAAGCACCAAATAAAGGAAGGTTAAGAGGGAAGAAACAAAGAGGAATTAGAGAAAGGATGGAGGAATTTTTTTCATTTCCTTTCTTAGTCAAAAACTAAGACATGTATAGTTTATTTAGCAAAATAACTAACTTGCACACCCAAATGGAAAATACAAAAGATAAGATCTTAGAATATCTAATAGGATCATTGCAAAATCTAGCTTATTTCCTTTCGGATTTACTATTGTGCTTAAGATTATTGACCACATTATCTTCCATCCACTTAAGTTGCTTCCCTTTCTTTTTGGGTTCAGATGCTAATTATATTGGTTTTTTAATTCATCATTTGAGTTACAACCTAGTTCAAATTCTTCCCCTTGCCTTTTCCCTTTGGATTGTATAAGTTAGATACATCTAATAATGTATATTTGATTTGGAAAGGTGAATTGTTATAAACTAATTGAATTCCTATTTTAGTTATTATTTTGGAAACGATAGTGATATTTAAAAAATTGATATTTTTCTTAATAGTGTAATAAGTGATGGATTTTAGAGAAATGATCATAAATGAGACCCAACACATAAATGAGATGGTACCCAACTTTCTTATTTTCACTTAATTTGGGATTTCAATTTCATATTTGAATTTCCAACCATAGCAATAAGTAATACTATAAGTAGCAATAATAAAATTGGAAGGAGCTAAGGAAAAGTTTTTTTTTCTTTCTTTCTAGCAATTTAATGTTCTTATGCATTATTTTGGAAATTGCTTGTTTTACAGTATCTATATATTATTAATGAATGTGTATATTCTAAGTTTTTATATTATATTCTTGATTAGGACAGTTAGTTAAAAGTATATAGACATTAGATAGCAACAGGTTTTATAAGAAGAATAACAAATTCGGACATATCTAAGGAAAGTAGAACATTATATTTTGGCATTTGCGGGACTATCCTAGATTTCGTATAGCATAAGCAATTTGGATAAATTTATGAAGACATATATTGATTGGTTTGGTTTTAGTCCGAAAAGAACAAAGGAAAAGAGAAGAATCAATAACAATATCATCAACTTCACGTGTTGCAACAAGGCACGGCACTTCAAATCACAGTTCAGACACACACGTAAACTGAGTATTTTCATTCTCGTTTTATAATTTTAGTAAATACTTCGATTTCCAACGTTAACAATGGCTTTTGATGGATAAAAAGAAAGAAATTAATTGATATTACCAAAAATATAATAAAATTAGTAGGAAATATTAATTAAATTTTTTGATGTATATGATACAACCACGTATAAATGAAAATAGATGAAATATTATTAGATATTGCAACAAACAATGTGGACTAATTGATCGAATTAAATAGCTCAAAACATATGGAGATAAATAATAAACAAATGTTTAAATATATGTTTATTCTATATAGTTATCCTTTTCAACATTTTACTTTATTTTTCTAAATTTTGAAATCATTACTTTTGCTCTATAGAGAATGATGGAAAACATGTGGTAAAAAATATCACTCTTTTCAATTTTAAAGAATTATCCTACTAATAAAGAATAAGATAAGAACAATAGACACTAAAATATGATGTGGAAGCTTCACAATTGAAAAAAAAATTCACAAAAATCATAATCATTGTTGAATGATAACCAGAAAATAATACTATGTGAAAATTTTACAACACATAGATTATTAATAAAGAATAAGATAAGAACAATAGACACTAAAATATGATGTGGAAGCTTCACAATTGAAAAAAAAATTCACAAAAATCATGATCATTGTCCAATGATAACCAGAAAATAATACTATGTGAAAATTTTACAAACACATAGATTATTCTTTCATGTCCTTTAACCACAAATACACCTACACTCTCCAAAGCAAAAATTTAACCAAAACATCACAATACTCTACTATAAGAATAGAAAAAAAAGTTAAATACAAACTTAAAGTGTTTTGATTGAAGTGTCTAATGTCACAGACCTTGAGTCCATTATATAGTTATTGTCACTCACGTGCTTATCCTAACTTATGTGAAAACATATTATTTTATCAATCCAATAATCTGCATCATGATTAAAATAAACACATTTTCCTTTTATTTTTATTGCCTACACCAAAATAACTCATACTCCAACACCGAAAAAAAAAATCACGATCGTTGTAACAACCAGAAAATAAAACTGCATAAAAAAATTTATAACATTAAAATAGTCTTTCATACCCTTTGACTTTAAGGACATCCACACTCTCTAAATAATTTAATTAAAACCCCCTAATTCTTTACTTATAGTATTTTTGACAGAGATGTCTAAACATAACATAACATTTTTATTTGTGGACAAAAATTATTTCTCTTATGTCACATTTAGTTGTTTAGTTTTGTAAGCTAGAGTAAATTTATTATATGAATAATTGCATATTAAAGATTTATTCTAATAAATTTACAGGATTTAGACCATGAGTGAAGCACTTTTATTTGCTTTCAATAATACGGTCATGTTTAATACTATAATACATAACATCAAAAGTATTCAAACCATTTAGTTTTAGATAACATATATCAATTTTATATATTTTCATAGAATTATTAAACATTTATATAAAGCACTTGCTACATATATTAAATTGAATTTAATTATATATTACAATTCATACAACGAAGTGGTTGTATGAATAACATGTTTTCCTTTAAATAAAAGGAAAAACTTGAACAAAAATAAATATTTCATTTATCATATTTTCACTTAAGTGAAAAATGTAGAAAATAGAAATTGAACATTTAACAACGGCCTCAATTTGAACATTTTTTTTTTTGCGAAAACTACTTTTAATGCTGAAAACATGTCGTTGGGTGTTGTATATTAACTAACTTTGAATGCATATTGATATTGGTTTATGTATTAATTATATGAAATGTTGAAAACTGTTAAGGTAACTTTAACGCAAATACATCGATATCAGTCTCTATTGCCAGCGTCCATGTTTGACATATTTATTAATGTGTTTGGTCGAATACGACATTGTTAGTAACATGTGCCACACATAAATGGTTCCCTCTCTATGTTCTCGACTCTTCCAGATCTTCTCAAATTGTGAGGCTAGCATTCTTCAAATTAACAATGCATCTTATTTTTGATTTTTTTTTGTTAAATATGTTTTTTTCTTCGACTTTTAGTGAAAATACGAATTAGTCCTTCTTAAAAATCTTGAATCAATTTAGTTTCTCAACTATCTAAATACGAGAATTTAGTCATTTTAACTAAATTTTATTAAGTTTATTTGACGTTTCAAACACATTTCATTATAATATTTTAGTTTGTTTACACCATTTGACACATGTTCGTTTCGTAGTTGAGAAAGACATTTAAAATGTCAAATAAACTTAAAAAAATTAGGTTTAAAAGACTAAATCCACACATTTTTAAAGATAAGGGACTAAATTAATTTTAGGTTTCCAAAAGAGACTATTTTCAATTTTCACTAAAAATTAAAAGTCAAAAGTATATTTAACCATTTTTTGTATTTGGTTTGTGGGGTACAATGTATAATCATGCATTCAAATTTAAGACATGTGTGATTAATATAACCTTAGAAAAAAAAAACATTTTTTTTATCATATTTCTAGGAATGAAATTCTGCATGCATTTTTCTTTTTTCCTTTTGACATCACTCTGGATTTTACTCAGTCACGAAAAAATAAAATATGCTAATCCATTAAGTCTCGTAACAGTAACAACTATATCCACTATTGCAATCTGGGCTAACAATAAGTGAAAGATGACACAGTTACTATGAAAGGTTCATAGGACTTTTTCTTCTTTTTATTTCTTTTTCTTTATCAATTCTTTTTAACTTTTCTTTTCTTCTATTTTTTAAATTATCCAAAATATAAACTAAAAATAACTTTTAAGTGCTTAAAATGGGAGATAGTACATGTGATATTTTAGTACAATAATTAACAAAATAAATAAATGGATAAATTATGAAATTAAAAGTGAGACTCGTACTCTAGCCATTCTTTAATTAATAAAAAATTAAAACGTATGGATAAACATATAAATGAGTAAGAATGATTTTTTTAAGTTGTAAAAGAAAAGTTAGATGATATATACTTTACAAGGAGTGAGATTTATTGGTGTTTGGGTTGAAAGTCTCACTTCAACTAGATATAAGGTCAACTTTGAATGCAAACCTTATCTTACAAGTTAGAAGTTAGTTTTGTAAAGTTGAGTTAGACTTAAAGTTCACTTCTTAATATGGTATCAGAGTCATGTATTAGAGTTTATCATAGTGAAGTTTCATGTATTGTTTCACTCCTTATTGGACTGCTAACTAATATTCAGTCTCATGCTCGCTCGAAATGTATATGTCTCAGTGTGAGGGGTCCGTTGGAGATTTCACATTGATTAGAGATAAAGACAATTTTTAGTATCTAAATAGATGCAAACCTTATCTTACAAATCGATTTATAATATTTAAAATGTTAAGTTAGGCTTAAAACTCACTTCTTAACATACATAGTTATGTGTTAGAGCATATCTTTGTGAAATGAAGTTTGTTATTTGTTGGGTCAATTGTTCCACCCGCTATTGGATCATCTATTAATGTTTAGGCCCACGCCCGAGATGTATTGACATGACGGGATGTTCGGAAGTTCTACATCAACTAGATATAAAGTAAATTCATAATATATAAATGAATGCAAACTTTACCTTATACAAACAAATTTGTAATATTTTGTTAGGTTTAAAATTCACTTCATAATAGTTTTAATCTACTTTCAATCTTTTTATAACAATATTTTTATTTTTATTTACTTTAATTTTTTTATTTTCATTTACTTTATTTCTTACAAATTATATCTGTCTTACTTTTTCACCAAATAAATCTTATTATTAAGGTGGTAATAAAAATAGATTAAAAAATAAATACAACAAATAAATAACAATAAATGGGTAGATATAACTCTAATAACAGTTTAGTGAAAATGATATTAGTAATAATCGTATTAATAACAATAATAACATGAAAAATAATATTGATGATGACAACGTGATTGTAATAATAATGATATTAATACCACTATCAAATATAATAAAAATGTGGTTTATAAAGCTAGAAAACAAATTTATAATTTTTCTTAATGTTTTAAATTATAATCTTAATAATTTAAAGACAAATTAATAGGATTGCGATTTTACTTAAAAGTGAGAAGTAATGAAGCATCAAGAGTCAATGATCAATAATTATAATTACAGTATCCTCCTACTTTAATACTTGTATGTATGCATATGCATAAAGATACAACACAGATAAATAAAATAACATATAAGTCACAGTATTAAATAAATTAAATTAAAACTAAGATTCCGTAATCATAATAAAACATTAGTTCATAACGTGCCTTCTTTGTCATAAAAAACAAGGTTCGCAACGTGTAGAATAATCTACTTAACATTCATAATAATGTTTTATTTTTGTAAAGTTTTTAATTACAGTTATTTATGAAATTTCTGTATATACAAATTGATAACAACTTTGGCCCATAACGAAAGTATTATAAAGTTGACCAGGGAAATAATTTGTGTTGAAAGAAGTTGGGCCTAAAAATCACATTTCATGTAACCAATGGGCCTCTGTAATCGCCAGAGTTGGAGACAAGGCTGCTACTTCCTGCATTCCATTTATTTCTTCCTGCACTCCCATAAAATCTTTAATCTCCATTCTACCCCTCAATTGAATAATATTAAAAACCCTAGCTCCTCCTTCTCCAAATCATCCTCACTTCACTCATCTCAAAATCACCATTTTTTCCTTTATTTACTTTCATACCACAAGACATAAACCTTACATCTTTCTTCATCTTAAAATTATGGTTCTCTACCACTTCTTCCTATGCATTTGTGCATCTCATTAACATTCCTCCCTCTTTTTTTTTTTTTTTTTTTTTTTTTTCTTGTCCTTTTTTTTTTTTTTTTTATTTTCTTTCCCTTTTTTTTTTTTTTTTTTTTCATGTTGCGTGGCATTTTTCCTAACGAGATTCTCGTCAACACTTAGACTCATTTCTTTGTGTTCATTCTTTCATTAATGTTTTTTAAGTATTATATATTATTTAATATTAAATTAATTTTTATATTGAAATATTATATTTAAATGAAAAAATTATTTTTTAAGGTGAATATAAAAAATGAAACAATTTAAACTGAATACATTTCATTTCTTTAAATTTATGAAATTTTACCCAAAGTGGCCATTTTGTTTATCATATTACATATTTTAAGTTGAAATAGACAGTTGAATTGTTACAAATATTTTAATTTTTAAATCGTCTAGCTGAACGTTATATTATAAGTTTTGAAATTTTAATTTTTTATGGGTTGGGTAATCCTATTTGTCTCTTATTATTATTTTTATTATTGCTTATAAAAAAAGTTTTGAATTAGTGTGGAAACGAGTAATTAAATAAAAACTATTGTACGTTAATTAATTAATTAATTAAAAAGCAAAAGTAGATTGTACTTTCTATGTTTATTGCTTGATCAAGTGACGTAAAATTTCTTCTTCTTTTCTTTTATGTTTTTTCATTTGTTGCATCAAGTAAAATATTGGCGCACATGATAATAAACCAATGTAAAATAATTATTTTTTGTTACTTATTTTTTCTTTGATTTTTGAAATGATGTAATTTGACCTAAATAATCTATATAAACAGGGTATTTTAAAAAAATAATTATATTTATTATCATTATTTTTTTTCTATATTACCATTATGATATATATACTATTATAACATTTCATTGAAATAATGTACTTGGCTTTGATATAATATTGTTTTAAGGCCAGTTTGATGTGTTAATTTAAAGAACTTTACATGATCATCTAATTTTATGTCTGCACACACCTTGAGAGTTTAATTATATTAATTACGCTTGTTTTGAATTGATAAACGATATATTATTGGATATAAATAATTAATTAAGTCTCTTTTTTTCATAGTCTATCAGAATTAAAACCTAATTATATATATAGTTTATCAGCACCTAATTACATATATATAGTTGAAAGTTCAAACTAAAACTCTTTCGAGTAAAATAGTATACGCATATGCCTACATCACATAAAGCAAAATAGCGTGTGAAGGAATTATTTTGTTTGGTGTAAAAGTGCTTACGCTTTCATAAAATGTCGCCTTGGAAAAACTCATTCATCAGGTTAATAGGTTAACCTTTCAAAGTTTGAATTGGGTAACCGTTTTTTTTTCTTCTTATTTTCAATTTATTTTAGTTCAACTTTTGACCACGAGTACACAGAGAAATCAATATTGACCACAAAAATGAGTTTCTTTTTTCTATTTTTTTAATTGCTAGGTCAAGTTAATATATATTTATTAATCATTATAATAATAACGTTAATGGAAGAAAATTATTTATATACTTAAAGAACATCTCCACTTATTTTTGTTTATTTTCTTACAATCATTTCACACAATATCACTTATGATATTATTGTTTTGTTTCCTTTCTTTCTCTCTTGCCTTTACCTTCTACTTCAATAAAAATGGAGTATTCACTTCTTCTTTTTCCATAAAGTATATGCATTTTTATATTAAAGATATGGTAGAACATTTTTAAATAAATTGGATAAAATTATGTTTTGAAATAATCACAACATTTTCTTTGAAAACGGAATAATCAGAACACAAAAATTATTATTAATTAAGTTTAAGTAAGTCTGTTTTAATTTATCCATGTACATTGAGAAGTGTTATTTCCCTAATTAATTAAGGAAATAATTTCCTTACCATATAAATCCATAATTATTCCATCTAATTTTCAGCTAAGTTAACAAGCAAATTTTGCTTCTTTCGGTGTCTGATAACGTCACCCAGTTCCGACAATTATTTACAAAGACAAAAGTTGAATTTGGATCTGCTTGAGATAAAATATTCAATTGCTATAACAGAATATGTTCATAATTCTTTGCTGAGCTGGGTAGCGGTACCTTGTCGGATTAAAAAAAATACCAAGTTAAACATGATGAAGTGGTCAATAAAATATATATTATGACTTTGATTGTGTCGCTCAGAGTTCTTAGTAAAATACATGTATAATAATATCAATAATTAGCAAAATAGAAACAACAAATATTACTAATTAGATGGTCATTTAAGTCTATTCTCTTAGATAACTTTACTTTATTTCACTTAAAGACATTTCTCATCTAAAATAACATGTATTATTTTACTCTCATCGTCCAAAATTTTTGGACTCGTCTTCGGTCATGATTTTCTATTAAAAAAGCTTGTTCGTTCATTACTTGTTATATAAAGAGAAGTATTGAAAATAATTAAAATGAAAATTGTACTTCGGACAATCATTATAATGATACCAGGGTATAAAAAGTTGAGCTCAAGTTAAGTAACGCCAAGATAATTGTGGTGAGAAAATAACAACTGATTTAGTCAAAATTACCCCTTTAAATGATAATAGTTGTAATTATATATAACTAATAATAATAAATATGATAAAAATTAGAAGAATAATTATGTGATATAAGGGTGAGGGCGAGAAGAAAAATAATAACCTAATTCTCTCCCTAACCTATATCCTGGTATATTACGATTATAAAAAAGAATAGAATAAGATAAGTTAACAGAATAAAATTATCCTCACGTATTGATTCCCCATATTATAAATTTAAACATAATAAAACAACTTATCCTAGTAACTTCGTCAAAAAAATACCAAAATAGGCAAAAGTTTGACACATGGTTATATACTATGGTAGATTTGTTATGCAGAAGTATAATTTTTTTGTAAGTTTTTTCTTAAGTATAAACTTTAAAGTATTTTATATAAATATTATGCATTTCGATAAAATCTTGTATGTAACCCATGTACTTTATAGTATACGTATATATATTTTTGCCGACGTAAAAAAAAAGAACCTGTAGCATTGCCTAGCGACTAACGAAGATAACACCATGAATTTGAATATGCAAGTTGGGGACAAGTTGAAGATATAGTATTAATTCAATTTTTTCCCTTTGGGTATAAATAATAGAAGCCACTATTCAATAGTACATACACTATTTTTAGTATAGTTAGTTTAGTTTGTGGAGTCTCATCAATCTGTGGAAGCATAATGTTGTCTCCACCCCAATCAGATACACCTTAACAAAAAAGTGTTGTGAATAAAAACATAAATCCAGTGTTCCTAATGGATCCAACTATGCATGCACAGTGGCAGAAAATCTATGATTCTCGTTATGAAATAAGACCTTGCCTAGTTGCAAATTGATGAGGAAGATTTGCACCATCTCCACATCTACCATGGTCGTGCGAAAACATCGACATAGTCGAAGAATCGAATTTATACACTTCTATTTAAAATACAGAACCTTCTTCGAAACAAATCTTGGTCAATGTACGTTCCTAGATTGAGATAAAGAACAAATCACTATTTTCCTCAGATTTGACACATTTTCACGCACACACTATTTATATAAGCATCTAAGGCATTCACAAACCTCACACCGTACAAACTCACCACCCAGTAACGCTAATAACGCTAACAAGTACCTAGCTAGGTCAAAATAGAAAAGTTCACGACAATTAAGTCGAAGAAGAAGAACATGGAGGAGAACCAGAAGGGGAAGCAGGGCAAGGAAGAAGTGCGGTACCGTGGCGTGCGGCGGCGGCCGTGGGGGAAGTACGCGGCGGAGATAAGGGATCCGTCGAAGCAAGGGTCGAGGCTGTGGTTGGGGACATTTGACACCGCTGAAGAAGCTGCTAGAGCTTATGATCGCGCAGCGTTTAACTTGAGGGGTCATCTTGCTATTCTGAATTTTCCTAGTGAGTACTATTCTCAAATAAGGGGTTCACCACCTTATCCACCTCATTTAGCACCACCCTCTTCCTCCTCTTCTCACGGTGGTGGAAGCGCTTCTTCTTCTGGCGCATATCATAGGCCTGTTTTCGAGATTCCTTGTTTGGATGATAAGGTGTTGGAGGATCTTCTTGGTCAGTCAGAGGAGCACAAGAAGAAAAAGAAGGGAGAATAGTACTATACCACTCTACTCTACTCTACTCTACTCCACCATAATTTCTCTGCTCTTTTTCTTTTTCCTCCATTAACAACTATATAGTATTAACTAAAGTGAATATGATATCTCTTCAGATCAAGAAACAACCAAATATTACTATAGCCTTCATTACCTGTGTTTTTACAAGTTTCTGTTTGTGGAGGAAAAGAATAAACTACTTTAACTAATTACGTAGTGCCTTTATTTTTAGCTTAATGTGCCATTACTGTACGGGATAATTCTATGATTTTATCTGCGAATTGCACTGTAGAATTGCGTCGGATGAAGACGGAAACTTCCTTCACAAAATGTATGCATTTATTTATGAAAATTTATCTGAAGAGTATAAAGAATTGTTGGTCAATATTTCTTCTTCTGTTTTTGCACAAACCAGGTTTCCAATTAAATTTTAGAACTCACTGTATCATCATGTGTTAATTTTTCAAAATATTGTTTAAAGGTCTGAAATACATCATTCTATTTTGGGTTAAATATGTTTTTGATCCCTCAAGTTTCAGCGAAATTTGGAATTAATCCATCATCAAAACTTTTGACCAATTTAGTCCTTCATCTTTCAAAATGTATGAATTTAGTCCTTTTAACCAAATTTTGTTAAGTTTATCTGACGTTTCAAGCGCATGTCATGATAGTATTTAAATTATTTACACTGTTTGACACATTTTTGCTTCAATTTAACTTAAATACTATCATGAAATGTGCTTGAAACGTCAGATAAACTTAACAAAAGTTGGTTGAAAGGACTAAATTCACGCATTTTGAAAGATGAAGGATTAAATTGGTATCAAGTTTTGATGGGGGACTAATTCCAAAATTCGCTGAAACTTAAGGGACCAAAAACATATTTAACCCTTCTATTTTTTTATGTTACAGAATACTCGTACAAAACTCATTCATCGAAAATTTATTGTTTGTGTTTAAATCTGTCAACAAATCTGTAATAAAATCTGTCAACAAATGTTAAATACTAACTTAAGTATTGTCTTTTTTTCGTTAGGTAAAAAAAAAACACTATTTTTTCATAAATAAAACTACTTAATTTTAATTGCTAATACTATAAAGTAACAATTTATTAAAAATGCACATAAAACTAAATTATTTAAGTCATTGCTTAATGACATTACTCATAACCTAAGGAATAGTAATTTCAATTAATGTTTACAAATTATATTGTTAATAGGTCGATAATAAAAAAAAATGTGTTTATGTTTCTTATATTAGGCCTCGAAGAATGTTCTCATTTATTTCTTGAAAGTGAGTAGTAGTTAATATGGCATATATCTTTCGTATTAATTATCGATGTATTCCAAAAGTATAAGTACATTAACATATGAAATTAGTAAAAGAATATCTTTTTAAGACAAAATTAAACACCTTGTTTGTATTCTTAACGCATATTACTATGTATATATCCAATACTTTGGTATAACAGAATAAATATTATTTGATACTAAAACAAACAACCATAAATGTACAAAATTATGATAACGTATTAATTAATTAGGATATTTCTTCTACATTTTTATTTTATTATTCCTCCCTAAAAATGATTTCTTTTTTAGTTGACGAGAATAATAGAAATCTATATAGTTATTTTAAACACCAATAAGACTTGATCTTTATCTTTACATAGTGCTTTACTTTTTTCATTTTTAATCAATGTAAGACTTAGACTCATACTTGAATCCTTATGATTATATATACGGTATATGTTCGTTGATTACTCAAAAGTTTACTTCTTATTTAACAACTGAACCAACAACGTTCACTCATAGGTCTAATTTTAACCAATTGTTATTATTTTACTTTTCATAATTTAGTATAAAATATTATTTATTTTAAACCTAAGACACGCAAATTAATATTAAGTATTCTTACCAGAGTTCATATGACCTCACAAGATATGAGTGTGTTGTGTGTTTAGAAAGATAAACTGTCAGCTGAAGTTGTTTGCGATTTTTATACAATAAATATGTGATGAATGAATAGTAACTATAATATATCCTATCTATAAAAATCACATTTATATTTAAATTATTATTATTCAAATAGAACTTTGACTTAAAGATTCTGTAAATAGCAAATATGACAATGACATTGCTTCAGGTGGAATTACTTTAAAATCTTAATATAAATTTTACTTTTAAATTTTGTAGATAGAAATGTGATAGTGAATTATTTTACTGAAAACAGTCTGGCTCCCAATAAAAATATTTTCATCAGTGATAGTTATTTTTTTTAAGTTAATAAAATTCCATATATTTTAAAAACTAAATGATATTTCATCGTATTTTTTTATTTCAATGGAAAAATTGTATATTTTTTAAAAATATAACTAAATATATATTTCGTCCATTCAATAAGGATTGCAGTTTTAGTTTTATTTTAAATGTAATCTGGTGGGATTTTAAACTTTCAATAAAATGTTAACATTTTTATTTCTAATTTACCCTAAATAAATTAGATATATGTATTTGCAGTCGATAAAAGCAACGTATTTATGGTAAAATTGAGATTATTTTAGATATTTATTTTAATAAATGACATGTTTACTATTAACTTCCGTAAGATAAACTGCAATTTTTTAAACGAATAAGAATCATAATGTGTATGAAAGTCCAAAATACATTTAATGTAATATTCGTAATTATAAGATAATATCAAATGATTCAACAGTTAAATCATAGTAAACTTTATAACAAGATAGATAATATTAAAAATGTCATTTTATAAAATTGTTGTTGTGATACATATTTATTAAATAACCCCAATCACTCGGTCAAAACCGATATTATCATATCAGTGATGGGATTGATAAAAGTACTCTCAAAATAAACAAATATAATCCGACTAGTTTATATTCTACTTTTGTTCAAAACTTTCCAAATCCAACTAATTTAATTTCTTTTTTGTTTATGTTTTTGTTCAGAACTAACCTAACTCATTACTACCACTTGTTCAAGGAATATTTCATGATCTAACAGTTTTTTTTATTGATGATTATATAAATAATATATATATATATATATATATATATATATAATATTGTCAGATTTTATATCTGATGAAAAAACATATTTATATAGTCAGATTTTATTCGAACTTTAGTCATGGGAAGTGTTGGACTGTCTTTATTCTTTGTTGCGAACGTTTTTTCATTAAGTGGGGGTATTTAATAAACTTTCCATTTTTTCTAAAAAAAAGATAAATAGATATTGTCTGGTTCTTTATTCAAAACCACTGAAAAAACGAAGGTTAAAATCGCCTGTATGTTTTTCTTATAAGAAATTCTTATTGAGTGTTTAGGGAGCTTTTTTCTTTTGGCATATAAGTACACAACAAAAATGGTTATCAATAAAAAGAAAATCTAGAAAATTATAATTTATTTTTATTTGTAGTGAAAAATATACTTATAAAGAGAGAGTTGATTAAAGGTTAAAAGAAAATATTTGAAAACAAAACTGTGAAAAAAAATGTTCAACAATTCCTTTTTAATATCAAATATTATAAAAACACGAGGCTTTCAATCACTTTTGATAAATGTTAACATATTGTTAACAGTTGAACATATATTCTAACTTCTTTTTTTTTAATTTCATTGCCTTAAAAATCCATAATTCTGATTAGCAACAACCATAAAGTACATCTCCATTCACCCAAACAAAATACTCTCCAATGACAACATAAATGACTAATTTTTCTTTTTATGAAGTTTATGTCACCAGATTCAAACTCATTTAAACACTTTGATTTTGAAATTATCAAAGGTTTATTTCATTCAATAAATTCTATTTTTATTTTTCAATTTTACATTAGTTTGATCATTATTTACTTGTTTGATTAAATCTTGATTGATATTTAAAACAATGTTAAACTGAACACATGATTGAAATTAATCATATAAATAGATTGATTTTAAATGGACATATTTAAACGGTATTGATTGATAATAATTGTTAACGGACTGAGATTATTTGTAATCAACTTAGGTCCAGTTTCTTAAGAAATTATGATTGGAATAATTTAATGAGTTGATGATATGATTATATTTAGATTAGAGAGGGTTATTTCTAAGTTATTTGTGAGACTAGACCCTTACATCTTGTATCATATTTTATCATATCCTCTAAATAGTTTGATTTATTTTATTTCATTTTAAAATTAAAATAGAATATTTCCATTTACACCTTTAATAAAAGATATTCTTTAATTTCAAAGTTGTGTTAGTTACTTGGATACCTTACCTATACTCTAATAAAAGAAAGATACTATAAATCAAGTAATCTTATAGATTTGCATAACACCATCCTATTTATGATTAATATATAATTTCAATCATGCAAAGTATACCCATAATGCCATTACAATAAATTAAAACTATCGACATTAAGTGATTCAAATATAATCAGCCAATAAAAAAAATTCGATTTTCATTTTTTTTTCAAATCGACTGAGCCAATTTTGAATCGGCTAAGCGAATTTAAATTGATTTAACGAAATTTATAAAATTTTATTGAACGAATTCAAACATGAAAGTAATGTTTCTAGATGAAACCCACTTAACAAAATTTTACCTCTTGAGAGAACTTTGTGTATTGTGTAGAGTTTACAAAACTAACTCCAAAACTGGAATCAATCCCTTGTTAACCCAAACTACACTTTTAACAAGTTTTAAGTGATCAAAATCAACTAACACCTGCAACATTGTTTCCATATTCATTCCATGCCAACAAAATTTAAACCATCGGACTTCAAATATTTCAAACATCAACTACATAAACAAATTCTTTACACATGATTCACAATTTAAAACCCACACATTGTTTAGTGAATGAAATGAATCTTCAAAAATATGATGTCAGTCATCAAACAAACTTAGCAATACCTAAACGTAGCAATATTCTATTAGGAATGATCCTCTCTATTCATTGGTTACTAAAAGATGATATCAAAATCTTAAAAGAAAAATTAAGAATCTATATGAAATTTTAAAGAGAAGAAGAAAGATAAAACTTGTAGATGAATTACATGTATTAAATAAAAGAGAAAAAAAATGCCACAACCTTAACAATATTTGATAAATTATTTCAAAAAATTCACAACTAAGATAGAAGGAAGGGAAGGGAGGACACGATCGTGTGTTTAATCCCTTTTACTAACAATTGAGAAAAATAAGATTGGTTTGATGAATTTAGAAGGGAGGACCAGAGAGATTGTAGGTTTAACTCTTTTACTCACAAAAAACTAACAACTAACATTTACTGATAAAAAAAAAAGGTTTAATTAGTCGGACGGTACCCATCTTCATTCGGATGTGTCATTTTGGTACCCATTTTTAAAAAGATGTTAATTGAGTCCCAACTTTTGAAAAAATGCCTCAATTAAAATTAATGGCGTTAATAATTTTCTTCGGAAAAGGACTTAATTGAAATACTTTTTTAAAAGTTGAGACTCGATTGATACTTTTTTAAAAGCGGATACTAAACTGAACAAAGTAGGTATTATCTGACTAATTAAACATAAAAAAAAAAAAAAACCAAGATGAAAGTCTAATTAGAGATCGCAAAACTCTCCTCATGAACAAGATTATTTCTAATCTGGGCTCCATGACAATAAATTAATGGTGTCCGTTAATGAATTTTAAAACCCTCCTCAAGGTGATTATAGAAATTATTTTAGCTAAATTAACCCAAACCTCATGATCATATCTAAAACTTTGATAAATTCGGTATCAATTAATAAGCCGCACTTAATATCTTAGTACATAGTAAGTGAATTTTATATGTAAAGTGAGTGATTTTGATTCATTGACTATTTAAGATATGAGTTCACGTGGACTTGCTTTTGTGTTTGTTCTTTTGACTAGACTCCAGAAACTCACTCTTTCACAAAGCTCAAAAGCTGAGAACAAAGAATATCAATTGCCGGGATTTCAATCTTTTACACCCAACTTTAAACATCATACCCAGTAATAATAAACTGTTACCTAAAATAGTAATATCGATCATTTATTAAAACTGCGATTATTTTTATAAATATTTTAAATAGATTGTAGTTTTTTCAAAACTCTAATACTTCATTTTATTACACATCGATAATTTGTTACTTCATGTGGTTCAATTGAAAAAATGAGGATAAAATATTTTAAGATTTCAGTTAATTAATGAACTAATTTTGGTCGTGTGGGGGGAATGAGAAAGCAATATCCAAAATCTTTAAAATGTATACCAGAAAAAACATATAAAAATTTGATAGCAGATTTTCAAATATACTCTTGATTAAGACCCGAATCAAAAAGAAACACTTTTCATCTCTGCAGATATTCAGGATCTTCTCTATCGTTGTAATTAAATTTCGGCACGAAAAGATAGAAAGAAAAATCGTAAAATAGATGTAGATGTATTGGTATATATGTATATGTTTGATTTGAGATTGAAGATATATGAGATTTTAGAATTTCTGTTGGTAGTGGGTTCAGAACAATATGTTCAGGTCATGAATTGAAAGACAAAAATTCAAAACACGTTGAAATATTCTTGCAGAATCTATCAACTTTTAGTCATTGAAGAAGATGAGATGCCAACACTTATTTATAGTATCTCGCACTAAAAAAATTAGATCACCTGATCCAGATCAAAACACAAATTAAAGTTATTAATGTTAAAAATTAAATGTTTTGTTTAGATGCATATCACGTTGTTTTTAAAGGAGTTCTTGAAATGTGTTATTTACTAACATACAAACATACAAATATTCTACTATTGTTATTTAAGATTTAGTAAAAGTTATTACCTGATCAAAAATAAGTTGATTCCCAATTACATTTATCACCGCGTGTTCTTAGTATTTATCTCTATTATTAAATAATGACAGATACCATTTAAGAAAAAACAAAATACCATGATTAAAACCAACTAAAAGAATTGCATGAACTTAAAAAAAAAAGACTTATTTTGAAGTAGTATTATATTAATTAATTTAAATTTAGAGGAATTATAAAATCAGTTTGGTAATAAGAAGGAAATAAAGGAAAGGAAAAAAAATAACAATATTAACAACTAATATTTTCATATGTAAAACATTAATTGATGGATTATCGCATATGAGATATATCATTACAAAAAACTTTATAAATAGTGAACAATTTTAATGACCAATAGTTATTAGTGACTGTAGGAACCAATTTAGATACCAATTTACAAAATTAAAAATTACTGGTTACTAAAATAATCATTATTATAAATAAAAAATTATAATTAGTCTTTAAATTTAGCTATCATGGTTTTGACTACAATAAAAAAAAATTCACTAAAAATTATCTATCTAGGTTTTGACTACCAAAATGACTTAATTTATAAATTAGTCTCTAATTAATAAGTAACCAAATATATTTTTTATTTATAATAATAACTATTTTAATAATAAATAATTTTTTATTTTATAAATTGATATCTAAATCGATCACTATCGTGATTAATTATTTTTTGTGTTTAAAATTAGTTTCTAATTTAGGATTTGTTTATCGTATATAAAGATAATATACATGATAATAAAAAAATCAATTCAATTGTATGAATATAATTAAATCAAGTGCAATCGTATAATTCAAATATTTTGTGTGTATATGTATGATAATAATTGATTGAATAATAAATATTAAAAAAACAATGATATTTCTTATTTATTTTAAATATTTTTAAAATACTTTAGTTCTGAACAAAAAAGTCTATAAATAAAAAGCAACTGCATAAAAAGTACTTATCTATATACCTATAATTTTTCTTTTATTTTTATTTTTATTAATTTGAGTGTCGAAAAGTCTTTTGTGATCCATCTTCTTTAAAATTAATCAGCAAATTCGACAATTAGTGACCAGACTTAACTTACAATGTAAACCACTTATTCCACATTAACAAATCTACACTCTTTTCCAACAAAAACAATTGAAATTTTAAAATATTTATTTCATTACAACAGTTCCTACTTAATAATATATACATAGGCACATTATCATGTTATGTCTAAAATTAAAATTGTCTAAGAATATAAAGGAAATTCTATTATTGATTAATATTGATCAACTTTTGATTCTACAATTAAGATAAATAAAAAGAACGTAAATATATTAAATATGATGAATGTATATTTTTACAAAAAATAAGATTTCTTTTTTATACATTATCATGTATAAGAATATAATTTTTTTTTATAAATTATAAAAGTGTTATAGAATGGTTCAATTCACACACCTCCTAGTAGGTCTAGAAGCTTCGAAGATAAAAGTGGTGAACATATGACATAATTCATTGGACTGAAAAAAAAAGTTATACATATATCCAACAACTTTATTGCTAAAGAAAACAAATAGAAAAAGGTCATTTCTTTATGCAACCCCATGTTTACTACTTGCACACCTAAATTTTAAACTTTCCTTTCACCCTTGTGGAATTATATTAAAAAAGAAGAATTGGAAAAAGAAAACCCTTTTTTTTCTTCTTCTTCTTCGATCACGACTGCATTGCACTTCATCTCCGTTCTCCTTTTTTCAACAACAACATTGTGTGTTGCGGAGCTCCCAGTATTAGAAAATAATCATTCCGAAATTTATGTGCTAGAATTCTTTCTGAATGGCTATTTCGAAATGCATGCATCAGTGAAAAGTGCTTTCCGGAATGCTCGAAATACATTTATGGTCCATTATGGAAAACACGTGACTGGCAAGGAGAGTAAATCCAAGGAGAATGATATTCACAAAAAGGTTTCGGATTCTGAGAACTCTGGCTGGCATGAGGGTCATTACCATTGCCGGAGAAAACAGAGGGGCTTTCATGGAACTGATCCGGTCTTCGAAGAACCCGAAGCAAAGTGCCTTGACAAGATCCGGCTCAAATAATCACGAGTTGATAATTTAGTAAGTCAATCCAACTCGATTCACTTTTTAACGAGTCAAAGAAATTCGAATTCGGTCCAGCCTACCACTGGTTGGCAGGTTAAACGGGTTGACTCACGAATTTACTTAATTAAAAAAGAATACAATTTTTTATTTTTTTTCAGTCAAAACTAAATTATAATTCTAATTAAAATCTATATAAACTTTAATACAATCCAAATACAAACCAAAATAAAAAAAATACAAATTATTTATGTATTAGATAAAAAAAAACCTAACATAACCCAAATGTAAACCTCAATTTAATAAAAAATAAATAAAAAACACTTGTGTGACCCTTTTATCTGCAGGTCAGTGAGTCTCCGACTCATCACGGGTTCAATCTGGATGAACCGGATAAAAATCAACCCGTATTGAAATTTATAAAAATATTTCAATCCAACCCGACTTAAATCCGTGGTGAGCCGGATTGACTTACGAGTTTTAACCTATTTTGACGGCTCTATGTAGGATATTTAGCAGTATCCTGTAAAACGTGTAACACATGATCTTTATGTTGACCAGAGATTATATGTTTCGGAAAACAACAATTTTATCCGGATTAAACATTCTGAACTATACTTTTGGATTCAAAATTACATTAAAAAATATACATTCTTGAAATTGTATTTATGTTTCGTAATGTTATATCAGATGCCGAAATATATACATGCTTGAAAAGAAGTTATGGAAAATATTCAATACGAAACATATTTTCGGATTCGATAATTCATCACAGCTTACACAACCTCATACTTTCTTAAAACTTCAAATCACTTTACATTTCATCTCCAACATAGATGGTTTGGGGCAGGGTTCAACAAGAAGGTGACCCGAAAGTTAACTTCTGATATTTTATTATAAATTTATAACAGTACAATGGAAGATAGGTTAATTTAGGAGGGTGCAGGAAGAAAGACTCAGAGATAAAAAGAAAACACTGAGAAGCCCAGTTACACCTGATAAGCCCATTTATATTGTACGGGCCAGTACATAATCTGATGGGCCATTTATTAAAATTGTAGCAGTAACTAACAGGGGTTTTTTTCTTGCACCTCTAAACAATTTTCTTGTACCCAAAAAAATTAAAATTCCTATTTTATCTTTCAGTTAAAAGTAATTATATTTTTAGTCTATGTAACTCATTCACATCCAACTTTTTTTTCCAAAAACATTTACTACCTTGTTTTGTTCTACGTATGTCTGATATGCCATATTTTATTTTTTCTTAAATTTTTTTCCATTAGGTTGTTGATATTCTACATGAATTCTTTTTTTCATTTACGGGACATCCGATTAACATAGACTAAAATTTTTTTTTATACTGGATGTCAATGTCCAGTATATAAATAAATATATATATATATATATATATATATATATATAAATTTTTGCTTTTGTTTTTAAATTTATCTTTACTTTTTGTTATAAAATATATTAATATTTATTTTATTTTTAAAATATGCATTAAACAAATTAAAAAAATTAATTGTAAATAAAAATTAAATAAAAAATAAATTAAAGAATAAAATAAAAGAAAAGAAATATATATATATATATATATATATATATTAAACAAATTAAAATATTAAAATATAAATAAATTAAAAAAAATAACAGTAAAAAAGTAAAAAGTAAATAAGATAAAATAAATTAAAAAATAAAATGAAATATATATATATATATATATATATATATATATATATATATATATATATATATATATATATATATATATAGGTTTAATTAATCGTATAGTACCCAGTATAGTACCCAGTTTGGAGCTAGTGTGTCAAATAGGTATCCGGATTTAAAAAAGTGTCAATTGTATCCCAACTTTTAAACATTGCTTCAATTAGGTCCCTTTCAGACAGAGTTGACTAACGCCGTTAGTCAACGTGCCACGTGTCAATCTGTGATTTTTTTTATTTTGTTTTTAAATTTTTAATTTTTTTTTAATTTTTAATTTTTTTTTTAAATTTAAAAAAAAAATTAAAAATGTCACGTGTCAAGTCCCTCATGTGACACGTGGCATTGTCAGTGCCACGTGACATTGCAATGCCACGTGTCAGTGACACTATCAGATGTCATTGTGTTGATTTCGATTTAGTCCTCATTTATGTTTTTTCGTTTCAATTTAGTACCTACTTATGTGTATTTGATTCAATTTTGACCTAATATTTTTTAATAATTAAAATATTTTTTTATAAAATTAAAAGTAATTAAGTATAAAAGTTTTTAAAAAATTAAGTATTTGATATTTATATTGAAATTTAGTGGTAAAAGTCATTTTATTAAGTCATTTTTAATAAAAAAAATAGTATAACATTCATATCAATAGAAATTTTGATTTAAAATTAGTAAAATAAAATATTGTTCTATTTTGAAAAAAAAAATTAACAAAACATGAGTACTTAATAAAAAAATAATTAATAAAGTAATATGTTAAAAATTAAAAAAATTTTAAAAATTTAAAAAAAAATCAAAAAAACCACATATTGACACGTGGCACGTTGACTAACTCTGAAAGGGACCTAGTTGAAGCAATTTTTAAAAGTTGGGATGCAATTGACACTTTTTTAAAACCGGATACCTATTTGACACACTAGCCCCAAATTGGATACTATACGATTAATTAAACCTATATATATATATATTTATATATATATATATATATATATAAGTATTGTTGTTATCTTATAATTATTAAAAAAATATTAGATTTTCTTTATAATAACTAATTATTTTATTTTTAAATTACTAGTTCCAATGATAAAGTTCAACTCAAAATTGAATTAAGTTGCTAAATAGTCAATGGTAATCCAAATCTAACCTTATCCAATTAATCTTTTTATTATTTAGCATAAAATTCGATTAAACTAAACCTAACTTGGAGCCTTGTACCCTAATCATAAACATCAATGTAAAAGATCTCATGAAAACTTTTAATTCTTTTGGGTCTGTTATGATGGAGTCAAAGACTCTGCACATCATCTTGGTCTGCATCTTGGTGTGGGTTGGAGTTAGTTGAGCACACCTTGTACTGCACTTTTATCTTTGTTGCCACTGATAAAAAAAATTGCTTGAAAGCAAATGAAATAGGATTCAACGTGTAATTGTTAGTAAGAAATTTGGTAGAAAATTTTGTATGATTGGATTGATTAGTAGTATATATAATATAAAGAAAAATACTTTTAATTCAGATTTTAAGGTGACATAGTGAATTACTTTATAGTCATGCGAGGCTCACGATGCATAATCTCCAACCTCTTGCAAAGTTAAACTATCATTTAAGATTATTTCTGAATCTGTTTATGTTCACATTCCTAACTAAACATGCATAATCTAAAAAGTTTCAAACAGATATTAAAACTTGAGTGAAAGTTGAGTTTTGATATTTGCATAAAAAATTTTGTGATGGTTGAGCTGAACTTTTGATCAAGTCGAAAGTGTTTTCTTAAGAATTAATTAAAATGTTGTAATGAAATAAGTTGACATTAATTTTGATCCTAACCCGCTTAGAGAGTTTTGGAGACTGGGATGTTATTTTTTTGCCATCAGGAACTTCCTAAAAGGGAATTTATTCAAAAATAGACCAGAACTTAGCATATAAATCATAGATAAAATTTAAAAGATCCAGAATAGTGTGAATGAGAACACAAGAATATAGAAATATGAGGCTCAATCATTGTCTAAGCGTAGGTACAATGAGCCTAGCCATACTATTCAAATAGTTCAAACCAGATATAAATGATTGATTAAGCAATGATTTTGTCCCATTATAAACATATGCTTCTACTCACATTTATAAAGTGATGCAAATAGGGATGTCAAAAATATTCGTATTTGTAGATATCCGTGGATAAAATCCGCAATGAATAAGAAATGGATATTAAAAATGGATACCCGCTACCCGTGGGTATGGGTATTTTTGATACCTGCATGTTAACGGGGCGGGTACGGGTATCATAGTATCCGTATCCGTGGATACCCGTATCCGCTAAACTTTAATTCACAAAAATACCCTTATATATATATATATATATATATATATATATATATATATATATATATATATATATATATTAAAAAAAAA
>Ga0214545_1005224_pt1 | contig 23652 bp, 10 predicted proteins | sample CNSS4metaG_FD_160064 | JGI IMG/M metagenome (GOLD analysis project Ga0214545, IMG submission 160064) | Root nodule microbial communities from cowpea collected in UCLA plant growth center, Los Angeles, California, USA - CNSS4 | ecosystem: Host-associated > Plants > Roots > Nodule | place: USA...
ATATATAAATAAAACTACCTTTGAAGAGAAAATGCTGATATAGTGCAGTAGTATCAACTAAACCATTAGCTTAGCATATGCTTAGGCTTATGAAAAACGATTATGGTTAGATATTCAGTCCAACTGAAATATTTTACTTATACTTCTCTTTGCATGGAACTATGCACTAAAACCCCTCAAATCCCACCAATAATACATTGAAATGCCGACAAAGAATGCTTTGATATTGATAAAATCAATAATATAGGATCGCCAATTTATGGACAATACTCTTATGCTACAATTTGATTGTGCACTAACATGGTCAACTAGAAAGTCCCATCGCATGTAATACCGAACGTGTTTGAAGATTTAGACTCTGCCATTCTCCGTCATTACCTAATTCCTAACTATCTTTTGAAGGAAGTGTAGCTTTTGATCCGTACTTGGAGAAAACATCACTTAATACAGCCTTCTCCCTTATCTTTAACCTGCGCCATAATCAAACAAGTACACATCAGAAAACAACACCAAAACATGAAAGTGGTGCTATAAAATGCACAGGGATTTCACCTTCTTGAGGATCCAGGAATATCTAAAGGTTTTTTGGCTTTCTCTTTGGAAGTTGATTTTTTCTTCCGGGCATTTTCTGGTTTAACCTTGGCAAATGACTTCTTTTCCTCTGTGGAGTTTCTGTCAACCTGCTCTGAGGGAGGTAAATTAGTTTCAGAATGGATCCTCAATTGCGCACTATCATCACCATCCACTCTCAAAGCAGTAACGGACTCTGAAATACCCCCATCATCTTCCTGTTCTTCTCCATCCACCAGATTGTCCAGGTCATCCAAATCATCTGAATTGGTCTCATCCCATGAATTGAAGGGAGAATCATCATCGCTGTTGGAATCCTCATTTGAATCTTCTTCAAATGTAGTGTCCATGTGCTGTCGAGCAGCACTCAGGTTTTCACTTATTTTTAGAGATGGAGATAAAGACTGTGCATTTAGAATCTCGCATTTTATCTGCTTCTGAATTTTCCCAAATGTTATAGTTTGTCCCGTGTATAACTCCACAAACCTGAGGGAAAGAACAATGGAATTGGTAAGATACTAGTATGGAATTAGTAAACAACTCTGACATCGTATCCCGGCAGGATATTCTTTCAATAACAAAAGCGCAACAACAATTAAAAATAGCACAGATCCTTATGCCCCACATATTCGCCAATTTCATTTTAGCAAGTTAAAGTAGCATGAAGAAGCTTGAATGAAAACAAATCACCACCCTCATAATTTTCTTATAACAAAACATCTTGCACTGCATGTAATAGACAACTTACTCTTCCCATATGCTCCATTATTATTTTTCTTGGGGTTGGGGGTTGGGGTTGGAACAGACACAATATTGAGGTTATAACGCACCTAACTGCATCTTCTTCACGCTTGAAATCAACAAAAGCAAAACCTTTGCAGATTGGATCCCTTGTCTTTTTGTTTCCAATGACAGCTGGGGCAATATTAATTATGCCCGGAATCCCTTGCAAAGCTGATTTCAGATCTCTAAGGATGTTTTTCTTCTTCGGTAGGTTCACCAATCGCACTCGACTTCCAATTGGAACCAGTTTGGTCTCTGTAAAATTCCATGTCAATAAATAGCCAAATTTCAAATCATAGGCTCAATGTAATAAATTAAAAGCAAACACTTTGCAACTCAATAGTTCGGGCATTGGTTTGTTATTCATTCAAAAGCCAACAGACAACAACACAGAATATATGATACTAGACCCCAGCATTTATTTTCACGTCTTTAAATTCGTCTCACAATCACCGTAAAACGATGTAGTTAGTGCATTCCTCAATGAATAGATTATTTAGGGGTAGTAACTAATCAAAATAAGCTTTAAATGTATACAAAGAAATGTTAACAGACTCGCTGTTTAAAACACAGCAATATCAGGTGAATTCTACCTTGTTCAAACAACATTTGATCTTGTTTGAAATAAACTTCTCCATGAGCACTTACGAGAAAAGAATAAACGAATGTAAAATGAAATAAACTTTTCCTCTGAAAGAAATATCTTGTACATAAATTAGAATAAAGTTTTGAAAACGCTAAGTTAATTTGAGCTTGTGAAAAAGTCCCCTTTATTTCACCTCTTTCTTTTCTTATTAGTAATACTATGAAGAAGTTTATTCAAATAGAACTAAAGCGAAAATTCTATGGGAGTAACAACAAAATTCAGTGTCCAGAAGAGAGTGCCGACACCATTCTTCAATGTATATACATTTACTCATGTAACTAACCACATGGATAAAGGCTTATCTAGCCATACAAAAAACTTAGATATAATTTCTTTCTTTTTAAGTGTTTCTGTTATTATTCTCCCATTATAATTAGAATTGTCTCGTGCATAACAAATTTTGTGTTAAAGGTCGATATAACATCCAAAATTAAACTTCAATTCTAATTAAAAAACAGTAGCAAAACCACCTAAGCAGTTGCATTTTGCAGTAGCCAGTCACACAACAAAACTCAAGCAGCTATATCTACACAGGTTGACATGCACAAACGAAAAGTAAAACAAAAACGCTTTACACATACACTGGCAAGAAACACGACACATGACTAGTGACATGAACATCATCCCAAAGTAAATAACAGAATAATTTCATCAAACCAATCAACTATGAACTAATTTGAACACAACAACCCAAAAACAGAGTTATTGGCGGCTAACCTTTCTTCTTTTCATCTTTTTCAGTGGAAGCATGCTTCACAGGGTTGCTCTTAAGCCTCTTCAAGTTCTCAGCCTGAGCTACTCTACTCTGACGAATTTCCTCGAGCAGCTTATCCTCAACCGAAGTGTCGTACACTTTCCCCTCACCAAATCCCTTCGGTCTCTTCTCGAACCATTTACTCATCTTCTCCAACGGAAGCATCCCCTCATCATCGTCATCATAATCAAATTCTTCTTCTTCGTCATCGAATCCATCACTTAAGTCATCGTCGTACTCCTCTTCGTCTAAATCATCGTCTGCCACGGCCACTTCAGAGCCTCCGGGCCGCTTCTTCTTTGCGGCGACCGCGACAAAAGCGCGGTCGGAAAGCTTCGCGCAGGGTTGCCGGAATTGTCGGAACACGAACTTCGAAACGAAAGAGAAGTGAAAACTAACGGCACGTGAGGGTGCCAGAGAGTGACACGTGTGAGCGCGAGAGAGAAGAGGCACCGAATTGTACGGTGCCGGAAATGCAGTTGAACGGAGCATTGTTCTCCTACTTCGTCTTTTGGATACGTTGCCAGCACCAGAATAACTTATATAACCTTTTAATTACAGTTTTGGATATATATAAATTATATAGAAAGCAAGAAACAACAAGGTGTCGTGGTGTAGTTGGTTATCACGTCAGTCTAACACACTGAAGGTCTCCGGTTCAAGTCCGGGCGACGCCAACTCTTATTGTTTTTTTGTTGTATATTTGTTTTACACATTTGAATGGTTTCCATTAGTTTACATAATTTAATATTTTTAATTTAAATAAATTTCATTTTAATATATTTTGAATGATAAAAAATAGCATGAGAAATATTAGATAATTTTTTTTTCATCATTAATAAATTTTTTAATTTATTAGTATTTTTATTATAAATTTAAAAATAACTTTTAAAACAGAATGGTCAAGTAGAAGTAGGGGTAAAATTTTCTACTTAACATTTAACAATGAAAATTTCACTCAAAGGAAATAATATATATATATATATATATATATATATATATATATATATATATGAAAATAAAAAAAAACTAATTAAAAGAGTGAGCAAAATTCTATGCAATCAAAACAAGAAAAATCTCTATAATATATACTTAAATTTATTATATAATATTTATTGTAGATGGGCTCTGGTTTTTTATTTTGTTTCCAAGAGTTTCTCATCTTTTTCTAAAAGCCCATTACATTTGACCAGAAATGTAACATCGAATGTGGACCGGGTCATATTGAATCAAACAGTTAGAGGTGGGCTTGCCATGAGATCTAGTTCAATCTCACACAAACATAGTCATTTGAGCAGAAACCAAGACAAAAGCAGAATCTTGAAGAGTTGTTGTTTCAGTGATGCCAGCACAAATTATTTCAACAAGAAGATTTTTCATTTCATCAACTTGAAAATGATAAGGTCGTTGATGATTTCACCCCATGTATGTGTGAGTGCTCCCAATAACGCTCATCTTGACTTTTGCCAACATCATAGCCTACCCCTTTTGGTCACATGCCCATTACCACACCACCTGCATCATCTAATCTCTCTTCATGTGTCTGTCCATTTCCACATGTCTGCATTTCACCATTTTCTCATTATACTCTCTCTCTCTCTCTCTCTCTCACACACAACACTTCATCACTACTTAACAGCCATGCATCTCTGTCGGCTGATACCATACGATTTCACTTACATTTTTCTGCTCCCTACCAAACACTATACATCCTGGTCCATGTCTCATGTCTTGCTTCGATACTATTAATAATGAACGCTCCTTTATCTTGATTTGATTTATCAAACACCTTCTAAGCATCAAGAATTTAAAGGTAAATCTAAATCTCACTCTCGAATAAAAATAAAAAGTTGAATATGAGAAATATATTCATAAATTTTTCATTGTTTTAAAGTATTTTGTTGAGAGTGACGTTAATTTTTTATTTGAATTAGACTAATGTCTTATTAACATTAGTGTCATATTTTTTTAATAAATTTTTTTCAAAAAACTCATGATCAAGTAATAGAGGTTGTGGATTCAACTCTCCGTACTAAAACTTGAAATATAAAGTTGGTTTGATAAATCTAAAAGTGGGGATATAAGAGGTTGTGAGTTCAACTTTCTTTGATAACAAATATTAACGATTAACATGCATTATCTCTGATCGGAAACCTAAACACATAAATCAAAATCAATAACAAGTTGGATTCTTAACCTTTTCCTAACGTTAAACAGCGACAAGCATGAGTGACACCATATATACACTCAAACTATGCACGTTTGTGGGGGCGTTGGAACTATTATTCATGCATTCATATGCATACATATATTGTAGTTAAGTTAGGTAGAGTTTTCCATCAATGAGTTTAGTGTTTGATAAAAAGAAAATTTTATAGTAGGTTATGAATTATGTGTTGCATAAGATGGATGAGTGGTAGATATAAAGAACCCCATCAAACAGTGAATGCATCTGGGGTTGGCTTGGTAGTAGCACTAGTGGACAAGTCCATGTACCTTCCTGAAAAACCCCAACCCTTTACTCAAATTCTAGATCATGCAACCTTTGAATTTATTATCTTACTTCCTTATCCATCCAGCTTGCTTATGCTACATGTTTGGCATATATAATATATTATTATTTCTTTGTCTAATAAAACAATCACCATTCCATATGTTCAAAATTCACACATCACTTCAACTTAAAATTAAGACTTACTTTACTTCAAGTATAATAAATTAATTTTATTTCTAATAGATGCAGATTTCGAGAAATGTTTAAATTATAAATATTCTATAACATTTTATATATTTTTGTAAATGGATTATTCGGCATCCCACATATCTTTTATCTTATGTTTCATTTTAGTTATTTTTAATAATATCTTCGCATTTAAATTAAAAAAATAACGTTATATGTTTCATATATTTTTTTTTAGTTTAATTTTACGTGCTACTTGCAAATAATTAATATTGCTTTATATCACCTTTTTAATTGTTTGTTTCACATGGAGAATCAAAATTGTTTGTTATTTACCTCATACCTGTTTGTGTAAAGCGAATCATGTTAATTGTTTGTTTTACACGGAGAATAAAAATTGTTCTTAATTACCTTATACATGTTTTATTAAGGAATTTTGGGCAGAAATAATGTAAACATAATTTTATTATATGTAATTATTTAAAATTATTTATCTGTACTTCAAAAGAAATAGATACTAGGATTCTTGATTCATGCCAGTTGTACATATACACGGGACGATCCGAAACGTACAGGCAAATATGATGACCAAATCAGAATCTATCATTCGTGTCTTCCATATAAAATAAATTTATTTGAGTTAAACAGATCAACAATTGATAATAACACTTTAAAAATATTTATAATTTAAATTCAAAATTTAATTAAACTAAAATAGTTACTTATCTAATTGAAATTACTATTAGTTTATCAAAATTTAATAAATCATATTGAAATTTTAATCTCTCACTCCACTTTGATCTATTTTATCTAGTCCGTCAAAATCCCATTTAATTTATCATATTTTTTACGCAACTAATGATGAGATGGATTAAAATGAATCGATATCACTCGTTTTTTTTCTCTATTATTAACTCATTGGTATATATAGAGTGTAGTGTGTAGTGTATAAGAATTTGGGAACTAGCGTCAATCAAAAGCTTAAATTAAGCCTTTAGGTTGAATTCATGTATCTAGCATCATTGAAATGTGTATACATAGTGACAAATATTACAACATTATTTATTGAAACTTCCATAATTTCATATGACCAAACCTTAAATGGTGCTAAAGAAAATCATAACGTGAGTTTGACATTCAATATCCTACTAATACCTAAATTATAGTCTTAGCCTTAGATTCATAATTATATTCGCACATTTAATTAAATCGCCAACCCACAGTTTAAACCACACAATGGGTCATATATATATATATATATATATATATAAAGATGTTTCAATTTTAAAAGTTCTAAATTCATCTATATAGAAAAGGAAAATATAGAAAGAATAATGAAGGTATAATTAACAGAGAGATATGTGTGTGATGTGAAATTAGGGGAGCATTGACATACAATTATTAAATGCTTAATCAAACTTTATTAAAACATTTTCAAGATCTTGACACTTATGATAACCCACAAATCAATAAATCAAAAAAGAAAAGAAAAGGAGAGGAAAAACAAAGAAAACCCCATGACATCACCTTGACGCGTTTATTATATATATAACAAAGGCTATTGTTTTATATTTATTTATTATTTTTCCAAATCAATTATTTGGTCAGACATCTCATGATGAAATTTGAGAATTTTGCAGTAAATATCATGACAATGTTTATATTTAATGCTGTAGGTTAAATAATAGCAAGCTAGTAGATTGTATAGTGTGACCTATAAAGTATTAATAACACATTTAATTTCCATATTATTAAACTTGTTCTTTTTTTCTCTTATCTTTAGTCTATTGTTTATCTTTCCCACTAAAAAAGTGTATTGTTTATATTATCTAACTGCCCCCTTTTAATTAGTAGATGCTATATTATATTGAATCATTTTACTTCAAATATAGCTAACACTACAAAAGTATAAAATGTCATGTAAAATAGAAGTTAGTAACAAGTTTGTTTATCTTAATTATACAATATATATATATATATATATATATATATATAAATTCTTGTACTGATTTATTCTTAAAATATAATATAAAATTATTTTATTCTGTTGTACTACTTTTTTGTCATATACAGATAGCATATACGCTGAATGTAAATGATTTCACCGGTGGCCGATGATTGAAGGGACAGGGGTGACATGCGCCCAAAAGATTTTTAAATTTTTTATATTATATATTAAAAATTTGATTTTTTGAAAATTTTGAAATTATATGTATGTATTGAAATTAGATAGATATTAAATTGAATATTCTTTTTATAAAATTCAATATTTAATGTTGATAAATATTAAAATATAATATCAAATATAATAAAAAATAAAAATATTTTTATTTTTTTATTGTCTTTTAAGTTTCTTATTAATTATATTAATCTCTTACTTTCACATATTTTATTTTTGTTTCTAAAAAAAAAAAGTTATTTGTTTAAAATTCTCGTATGTTTTCTTTTATTTTTTGAAAAATAAAAAAAGTAACTATCATATCTTATTTGACAGTAAAATATTAATTTATTAGTGAATAATTTTTTTATCTCATGAGTTGTTTGTATTTTGTATATTTTTTTATTTGGAGTATATAAGATAATGTAATTTATTATGTGTTTTTTTCATAACCGATCTTTAATTATGACTTGATTACCGTATATTTTTCTTTTAGTAATTACATCTCTCAATTTCTTATTAGATTATGATAAATTATTTTTAATCTTAATTTTTTTAAAAAAAAGTATATTGACGAAGAATACAAATACAATGGTAGATTTATTTTTTTAAAATAATAAAAATGAAACTACCATCGAAGATGAAAACATGATGAATTCGACTTCTTCACATATTCTGAAGCATATGATATTATTGATCCAATTGTTCAATTAGAGGAGTCATTTCCTAAGATGCAAAGAATTACATGTGAGGAGTCCAAATGTGAGTCTGAGTCCTACATTGAGTAAAAATATGAGAAAGTTAAGCACCATTTAAGGATGAAGATCCATAAATCTATCACCTTAAGGTTTTGGATTAAGAGTGGTGTCAATCTCTTATATTTTGTATCTTCCAGTAATCCTCTCTCGAAATACCTAACAATGTGAGGTGATTGACTTAGACAAGGCTCTGTAAGTCAAGAAAGACCTAAGAACGTGTGGTGGTCGGCTTAGACAAGGTCCTATATTGAAAGTCTTCTTGACAGTGGGTCAGGTCTTCAAATATTAAATGAGTCAAGAGATGAAATTAGAAGAACTTGTTTAAAATAGGATCCATATTTTTTAAATTTTAGTCAGCAAAGCAAAAGAAGATTAATTTAAAATTTCAATATCGACATTTTATTATTGATGTTCCTAACTATTTAGACTTGAACAATTTATTCATCATGCTTGAATTATGTCAATGTTTTGCAAGAGTTGGAAAATCAAGGACATGCATTGATCATATGGTTCGTCTTATTTCAACGCTTTTTACTTCTACAACTATAATAAAAAGATAATTTTTTATATCAAAATGAATTTCTTACTGATAATATAGTTATTTATGTTGAAAAAAACTAGTTGAAAATTTTAATTTTAATTCAATTATTAATAAAGTCAAGAATCTGAAGGAATGAAAGACGATATTTTATATATTTGAGATTTCTTTTATATTTACGAGGAAATTTATTTCTTTAAATCTAAACTTTTAAATTAAAAATAATCCACCTTCTATATTCAATATAAAAAACAAACACATGTTCAAAATATATAACTATAACTTAGTTGACGCTAATTAAATAAATATAGATGTATAAATATTAAAAATAAATGAGGTTAACATCTGTTTAGTTCATATTAACTTTATTTATTTTATTTTTTATTAGTGTTTAATATTAATTTAAATAAATAAAATATTAAAAATAAAAAAGGTTAAGATTTGGTAATTCCACACTAAACTTATTTATTTTAATATTTTATTTATATTTAGGTTTGCAACTTAAATATTTAAAAATTAAAAATAAATAAGGTTAACATTTATTAAGTTAATACGCTAAGCTTATTTTTTTTAATATTTATTTTAGTTAGTATTTGTGAAATAAAGGAAATATTATTTTGTATTGTATTAGAGTTGGCTAAGCCGGAGAACCTATGCTAAAAGTTAATTTATACTGCAGTGTTTATTTGTAAAATATTTAGTTTTCAAATTTTAATTTTAGTTTTCACAATTTCTATTAAATTTTAGTTTTCACAATTTTCTATTAAATTTTAGTCAATTATCATTTTTGAATAAAATAAAAATATAGGCATTACTTTATTAAATATATAAAATATGAAATATTATTTATTAAAAACATAACAAGGTAAATATTTATTTAAAACTAAAAGCATCTAAATATAGTATTATTGAAGAGAATGAGATGAGTGTGAGTGTCTGCTTTAAAAATAAAAAATATATAAATATCATTTAACATTTTTGCATTAAATATTTCACTTTTATTTGCTAAAAAGTTATTAAACCAGTAAAAAATAAATCTAAGTTATTTTTATAGCAGAAATACAATATTTTTTAACAATTACTTAGTTTATGCGCTGATAAAAAATGATTAATAAAATTCTTTATAAGGACGTTTTTATTTTTTATTTTTTACTCTCTTATAATTTCCTTTTATTTTCTTACCGTAATACATATTTTATTTTCACCTCAGATATTTTCAAATAAATCTGGTCCATGAAATTACATTTGTTCAAGGACAGACGGGATACCCACAATTACTTTTATTCAACGGTTAATGTATTGTTATTGATTAATGAAAAAACAGAGAAAAGTTATATATTTTTGGATAAAATACTCCAATGATTCATGTTTTTGTTGAAAAATCTCAAATAGGTCATAAGATTTTTTTTAATCTCAATTAGGTCCATATTTTTGAAAATGTGTAACGATTAGGCCCATTCCGTTAGTATAGAGTTAACGGTGTTAAAGATGTGCCACGTGTCAGCTCCACATTTTTTTGAATTTTTTTAAATTTTTTTTGAAAATTATTCATGACACGTGTCACGTCAATATTGTGCCACGTGTCAAGTCAGTAAGGTGACACGTGTCAAATCGTCTGAATCTCAATTTTGTCCATATATTTGTTATTTTTATTGCATTTCAGTCCATTTTTTAAAAAATTTTAAATATATCTATTTTAACTTTTTACAAAATTGCTTTAAAATTTTATATTTAAATTTATAAAATTGTTAATTTTAAACCAACTCTAACATTTGTATATAAATTATTTAAAACAATTTTGTAACAAGTTAAAATAAATATTTTAAAATTTTAAAACAAAATATAAAATAAACTTAATATTATTAAAATGTTTAATAAAAATATCATTATAAAATTTATATAAAAGTTAAATTTGATCTCAATTTGGAGTGGATGAAATTGAAAATTAAAAAAAATGGACTGAAATATAATTAAAATAACAAATATATGGACCAAATTGAGATTCAAACAATGACTTGACACGTTTTACCTTACTGACTTGACACGTGACACAATATTAATGTGACACGTGGCGTGCATGAATAATTTTCAAAAAAATATTAAAAAAATTCAAAAAAATTCAAAAAAGTTCAAAAAATTCAAAAAAAAATTTCAAAAATTCAAAAAAATGAGAAGCTGACACGTGGCATATCCTTAACACCGTTAACACCATACTAACGGAATGAACCTAATTGTTACACATTTAAAAAAATATGGACCTAATTGAGACTAAAAAAAATCTTAAGACTTATTGAGATTTTTCAACAAAAACATGGACTAAGAGGTATTTTAACCTATACTTTTTTAACAGACAATAAAGTCTTATTTTCAAACTTTTTTTTTTTACGGACTTCATTTTAAAAAAATATATATATAAGATTAATTTGCTTACGCATAATAATAAATGTACCCCTTCAAAGCTAATTCCACAAAGAATATTTTGCCCCATTCAAAAGGCTCGAAATATATTTACTCTAAATTCAATTGCTTCATTATTAGTCAAGGTTGGTGGCTTAACAATTCAATTTATACTTCGTCACTCACGTTTAATCCTTGTCAAAACATATTATAAATCAACAAAAAATAGTTATCCAACATTTTTATTTATGAAAAAATTAATAATATAGATCAAATTAAACTTAAACTTGTAAACGTCATATATTTGTTATATGTTTTAGTAACGTAACTTTCCATTTTGAACGGCTTAAAATTAATCAAATAGAATATTTCATCATAATATTCAAAATAGGTGGTCTAGTATATAAAGTATATTGATACAGTCTTACAGAAGATAGGACTATAAAAATATATGATTTATACATGCAACTTAAGTTAACCAACCCTATACAAAACTAACCACTTACTAAAATTCTCCTTGATCTTCCACTACTATAACAAATAGCTCGTCATACTCCAGAGGTGCCTCTACACCTGCAACTTCATCTGCTCCCACCAAATATGTGATCATCACAAAAGAAGAAATGAACAATACAAGAAGACACAAAACACATAACATAGTAAACTAGTGTACAAAAAAATATTTATACATATATTTATATCATGCCAAAAACCTTCAAGCATGGTATATAACATCTCTATATCTATAATAACACAAACAGTTGACACTAAACTTCAATTATTTGTATACATACATTGATATTGGATCCAGGTAAGTTGTACACTTGTTGTGGCATCTCATGCTGTACAGAGCGATAAACAGAGAATTATACTCTACCACCTAAAAGATTAGCTCGTTAACACCTTTGGTCAAGGCTCCTGCTCCTCTCACCATATACCCTATTCCTCTCTACTTGAGAATTTGAATGGTTATTAAAATGTCAGGATAACTTCCAAGACGATCCCCATATCAATGCACACACTACTACAATCCACAACTAATTTTCCTTGAATTAGTATGAAAAAATTCTAATTCATCAACTATCTCTCAAGCAATCATAATGAGAACCATAAACATACTTCACATCAACCACAAAACACCTTAAAACAGTCAAATAAGAGTAATAGACAAAACAAGGCAAATAATGTTGTACATAAAGTACATCAAAGCGGTGAAAACCATTTCTCTAAACACAAATTTCAAAACAAAGATCCCACTAGTCAAAGTGAAGAATCACATGTCTAGGATCATCTGTCAAAATTTTAGCTCGATCTGACGGTTAACAAAGTGAAAATCCTCATTTTACCAAGAGGTACCATACCAAAAATCAAGGTGGCGTCCGACGCTGGAAAAGAGGCGCCTAGTGCCTAGTACCTGGAATACACTGATTTCCAATGCCCAACAGTCCAAAAGTGGCACTAGTGACACCAAGTTAGTGATTTGGCACCCGACAGCGCTGTAATGGGGTCTAACGTTGTATCAAAAACAATAATTTCGGAAAAAAGATGATCCTATACAATTGATTGATTGAGCTCCTTTCCTTTAGTGTTTTTGATTCCATATGGTTTTAAAGAGTTAAAGAAACTGATATCCAATCACTCAAAACACAAATTTAGACAGTTCCCCAAATCAAGACCAAACACATATCAAATATCAAACAATTCAACATACAACTCATCAATTCAACAAATCACATTAAAAATAACTATCAATATTATCTATTATCAATTCTCACCAAAATTTAACACAAAATTAGCTTTCCTTACTTGACAAAGTGGCTAAATTGACCCACACAGCTCAACATACTCAAGGAACACTAAAACACCTCTAGCTCCACAAGATTCTCTATCTATACCTAGGAACAACACGAGAACGATCATGACTTACTATTATGATCACCAACCAACAAAGACTCATATTGATGATCCAAATGTCACATGAAACCAAAGCAGGGTCACATGCATTGCAAGCTAGTACAGAGAAGACTCACAAGAAAATAAGTAGAAGTTCAACTTACACGGTTGAAAAAACTAATCGGATAAAAAGGAAAAGCTCGCCGAGAGGATCACCCTAGTGGTCTTTGTTGGGTATTGGGCTCCCTTCCTATGTGGAGAAAAGGTCCAAAACTTGAGAAGCCCATGTCTCATTTAACCTAGTGGAGAGGGGGCTATAAAATAAAGAGAGAGGCAGAACAATAGAGTCAGAACACACTGAAAGCCCTAACACATAGAGGGAGAGGTAGAGGGAAAATTCTGTTCACGTTTTTCACAGAGCTGTCACAGTAGAATCGGCACTGCGGATTCGTTCACCGTTGGATCGGGCTGAAATTTTTACAGCAGGTTCGGAACTCATTGCTCTTCATTCTGACCGGTCGGATCTTCGATACAGGTCTGAGTTGGGAGATATTAATTTCGCACTGCAGCAGTGATAGTATATGTTTTCCTCTCTTGTTCTTCTCTATTTTGAAAGCTTTGTTGCTTTGCTATTTGGTCGGGTGTTGGCACTAATTTGTGCTATTGATTGAGACTCTTTTGTACTCTTGTTGATCATAGTGGAGCTATTTATTTGGTCTGAACGACTTGTGGTTTTTACCCTTGATTTGAGGGGTTTTCCACGTTAAAAATCTTGGTGCCTTTATTTGTGCTTTTGGTGATTTATTATTGCTGCTCTTTGATTATTGCTCTTCATAGATTCTTGCAAGTTAGGGGAAATTATATCCGCTGCATTCTCTGGTATATTGTTTGTTGTTGTTTTCCCCATCAGTCTTTGATCTTCAAACAGGTGAATATAAGATGAGAACTTCTAGAGAGAAGTTAGAGAACTCTAAAAAAGTGGTTATTAGGGAGATGATGTATTTTAGAATAATGAAACTCGTTTATAACAAAATTATTTATATAAAACCAATAGATCAAGACGATCAGGACTTAATGTTATGATCACTAACCAACAGAAACTCATGTTGATGATCCAAACGTTACATGCAACCAAAGCAGAGTCACATGCAAGCTCATGCAGAGAAGACCCACAAGAAAACGAGCAGAAATTCAACTTACACGGTTGAAGAAAGTGATTGGTTAGAAAGGAAGAGCTCGCCAAAAGGATAATTCTAGCAGTCTCTGATCTTTAAACAAATGAATAGAAGATGAGAACTTCTATAGAAGTTAGAGAACTCTAAAAAAGTAATTTTTAGAGATATATTTTAAAATAATGAAACTCGTTTATAATAAAATTATTTATATAAAACCCTTTTAATATTAAAATAATAAAATCTCACTATTTTTAAACAACAATTACTTCAAAATACCATTTTCTAGAATTTTAGAAGAAACATCTTAAAGTGATATTATTCATTCCTCTTGTTTATAGCTACCACCAGCATACTTTTTAAAATTTTATTATGAATTGTGACATTTATGTGGTGGCCATGCATCCATTATCTTCGAGAAATCAAAACACGGTGCTTGCCGTACCCATATGCCAATTTGCAGTATGTTTCATAGTTAATTTGGGTGAAAAAAATTCCTTGCATGAATCACGGTTAAACTCGTTATAACTCAGCTATGTTAGGTTATTTGAAGGAGAATAAAAGGAAATTTGAAAACAAATAATGATTTATTTCTGAATTGTGATTTATTGTGGGGTGTATGGTCGGTGTGAAATAAATAATTAGTCACCAATTACATTGAAAAAATAATATTTAATTTATTTGTATTATTGATCCATGTTTTTTATATGGAAACTATTCATATCCTATTTTTGTACAAATAATATATTTTTTGGCGACGTTAGTTTGAGAATTAGTATCAAAGTGCTTGTGAAGTTTGATTTTAATCGTTATCAACTATATCAGGCTTTTCATACATTATCAGTGATATATTTTGACTGATAATTCTGACGAACCAAAATAATTTATTTTGTTGAATGTTTTGAAAGAAGATTTTAAAAAATACAACATCATTCAAACCTAACATCACCTTTAATTTAAAATTTTAAAATAATAAATTTATAAGTCTTTATTCATTTTGAAATTTAAAGTCATAATTGAATATAAAAGATATTCAAATTAAATATAGTTTTGATCTTTAATGTAAATCTACTGGTTTCTCTTCTTCCTACGTACATTTTGCACCATTCTTATAAACAAATGATATAAAAAGATTGTATCATTTTTAATCACAACAACACTGATCATAGATTCTAGTCTAAAAAATATATTAACAATGATAAATTTGACGACAGAATTGGAAGGCTAAAGTTACCCCACGGTGTCATTTAAGCTCCATTAGTGGATAATATAATTGGTAGTTCAAATCTACTTAATGTTTTCTTTTATGTTATTAATGATGATGGTTCAATATGCACTAGTTTTTATGGATGCAACTTCATTTGTTTTGGTACATTTTCCCCAAATTTTCTTTTAGAACCTACAAGACAACTTGCAAGCTCTGTGAAAAGCTTCATGAAACTCTACATGTGTGGACATGTTCCATTATTGAATCAAGTTTTTCCATCAAAACTTTTTGTAGTGCTCTCTTTGAATTTCTTGAACATAAAAAATTAATGAGATGTTTCTATTTTTAATGCATCTCCAAAGATGTTATTAAACAGTTAAAGTTTTAGGAAAGTGTTACCAACCCAAAAAACAAACAAACAAAAAGGACAACCAAATTCTAATAATATAAATTCTAACAAAAAGGACGCAACATAAATTAAGGAAAAGGCACAACAACGCGTAATGGATCACTAACATTTGACAAAATTCGGACGAGAAGTTAATGATGCTGACTGAGACCCATGTTTCACACTCACCAATCTTCCTCCACTCATCAATGCCCAACATCATCAATTAGTATAAATTATAGAGAGTACTAAACAAATTCTAATTGAACCATTTTTAATTCTTATCTAATTTCTAAAAAAAATTAATTTCATGCTAAACGTAAACTTGACGCTGTGGTAGTTTGGTGTATCTAACTAATCTTAAAAAAATGGAATGAGTTTGTTAACTAGTTCGTCATATTATCACTAAAAAAACAAAATTTATATTTTTTGTTGAATTTTTTAAAATTAATTATGTATGTAGTCCTTCAACTTTAAGTAAAAATTATAATTAATTTTCTTTAAAATTTTATTTCATTTAGTTCTCTAATTTTAAAAATGCACAAAATTTAATTTTTTAATTAAATTTTATTAAATTTATTTGATATTCTATGATAATATTTAAATTATTTATATAACATTAAAATTAATTATAAAACACATAAACTTCTAGAAAATAGATTAGTTGAAACACGTGTCTCGTCGTCTTCAAATAAGTATTTGTGCTACTTGTTGAATGGCATGTAGATACATTTCAAATAAATAATCAACCACCGGTCAATATAAAAAGAGACAGAATAATTAATATTTCTGGCCATTGTGCGGATATGAGTAGCAACCTACTTATATTGTGCTAAAAAAATGTTAAAGCACAATTATATTAAAGAATGAGTAGTTTTAAAACATATCATTTTACTAAATATAGTTTACGATTTCAGTGATTGTTAAGTGACAAATTTTTAGCTGATAAGATCTCAGTGTATAAGACTTTCAAATTGATAAACTAGTTTATTAAATTAGAGATAATCTTAATTGGTAAACATAAAATTATATAAAAGAATATAACTACTATTATATAAATGAAACTTTTGTTTTTTAGACAAAAATATACTGTTATATAGGTAGGTACTGATTTGATTATTCATCCTCCTAAATAATGAATAAAACATGATATTTTGTCATTACTTTCGTAATCTCAGTGATAATAAATATATACACGTTTCCTTATAACTTTTTCTTTTTGTACTCCTCATTTTATACATAAACTCTCATCTCCATTGTTTCATCTCATAAATATCTTTATACCAACATATTATCTATATAAAGTAGTACAAACTTTATGGTACATACCGTATTATTTTCTAAATCTTTCTTGTATATTTTATTTCCCTTTGTTTTCTCAATCTCTCTAGAATTTTATTTTAATTTTGGTCCGTTCCACTCTTTATTATCATGTTCTGAAAATCATTGATATTATCAGTGATATGGTATACTTTGATTTTTTTATTATTATTTTTTTTCAATTTCAAGTATTACTTGCCAAAATAATATAGTCACTACTTAGGTGAAAAAAATAGACTTTTTGTTTTAATTAACATTTCCGCAACTGTTTTTTAAGTTAAAAATTAAGGCATTTGATGAGTTTTTAAGGAGAAAAATTATTATGAAGATTCAATAATAATATAATTTGAACTCAAATTAACACAATGTGTAATTAAAAACTATTTATAGATCTTTTTTTTTTTTTCTCTATCCAATATAAGACTTCAGGTCACGATCCTATTTTCAACCCTATTAGATTAAGTTAATCTCAAACCATAATCACAGATGAGACAAATCTGTGACTCAACCTTCACAGACTCTGCTAAATTTAAGTTCATATACATTGATGTAATCATTGCACACTTGTCATTATCATGCTTGCTTAATCATAGGAAACTAAAATCCTAGTGGCACTATCCTTACCCTTTTGAGTTAAAAGTTGAATCATCTTCCTATTTTCTTTACATTTTACCTTAATTGTTTTGGTTTTTAATTCAATTAAATTTTGGTTTAATTTATAACATCTCAATTTTAGCAGATTAAAAATTAATAAAACAAGATGTTTTATACTAATGTTTAACACATCGTATAAAGTATGTTAATATAATTTTATAAAAGATTGAACTATAAAAATATAATTTACAAATCAACTAAAATCATATTCTATCTCTTTGCACATGTATAGACTAACCACTTACAACAGCTCCCACTAAAACCTTCCACCAACTTAATAAATGACTCCTCATCCTCTAGAGATGTCTTTGAAATTGCAACTACATATGCTCCCACTGAATAGGTGATTATCGCAAAAGAAAGACAGTCAACACAAAACAGAACACAAAAGAAGGGTAAGCTAATGAGCTAAAGAGTTTTAATCAAGAAATAATACAATCACTTAATTTGTACATAACCAATCATCTTATTTCATACAAAGACTAAATCTACGACTCAATTATCTGGATACAAGCATTCATGTCGGACCTGGTAAGTTGTGCACTTGTGGTGGCATCTGGTACTCTACAAAGCGATAGACATTACCACACACAAGGTTAGTCCGTTAACATCTTTGGTCAAGGTAAAACTCCTAGGCTAGGACCTCCTACCCCTCTCACCACATACCTCATTCTTTTCTACTTGGGAATTTGAATGGTTATTAAAGTGTCATGATAACTTCCAACTAGGCTCATACATCAATGCATGCACTACAACACTTCACTACTAATTCTTCTTGAATTAGCATCAATCAATCTCAAATCAACCTCATATTAATAATCTTAGTTACATCTCATATATGAATCATTTAATAGGCAATAATCCTCATTTACCACATAACACCAAAGTTTTAGAATAGAAAATGACTACCAGATTTTGATGTATTCGTTTAGCGAAATCATTCATTCGCTTAATGAGTAGTGCCTAGAGCTCCATTCGCTCAACGACTAGAATAGCTTGCTCAGCGAATAAATCACTAGAACTCACAGAGATAAATTCCTTCAAAATTTGCTCAGCGAGTGTATTCTTGCTCAACGACTACAAACTCAATAAGTTCCCTAACTTTAGATTCACTCAGTGAGTATATTCTCACGCAAGTACTACAAAGTCAATGAACTCTCTAAAATTGGATTTGCTTAGCAAGCATATTCTTGCTCAGTAAGTTTGCATAATTATGAGAATCTAATTCTGCATAATTATATTATCCAGTCTAATCTAAGCATTCTAATAGTCATTACAGATGCCAAAACATACCAAACTCAATTTTGTCATAAACATCAATGCCAATTGATCTCAAATGCAATACTAAAACATCAAACATTTCTAAACAAGTAGAATTAAACTTAAATCCCATAGTTTCACATATCACAAATCATTCCACGACTCAAATACAATGGCAATTCTAAGTACACTTATACAATTAATAATTCTAACATGTTTGTAACGTAAAAACAATGTAATTAGTTTTCCTTACCTGTTATCTAGTTTAGACAACTCTGTAAATATCAAAACAGAAAAAACCACTATTTTATATATGTGACCACTCTAAAGAATTTTTTTTTTTTAAATGAGTATTAGAGGATTAAAGTTAATCAAGAATGATGCTTATGTTTACAGTTATATCAAAGGTACGAATAGAAAATTGAATAATTTTATTTGTACATTTTTAAAATTATTATTTTTCTAAAATATCAAATTGTCTTATTTATCTTTAATTTTTTATTTCCTTTATTTTTCTAATCTGAACCCAGAAGTCAGGCGATAAATGAGAGTATAGTCCAACTTAGTTAAAGATTTTAGTTAAAGAAAACTTTGATTAGGGTAAATAATTTTGTTTTTTTTTTGGGACCTTAAGTCTCTCATCTCTTTTTTTTAATATGTAGTATTAAATTTTTCATATGTTTAATCGGTTGTAAAAAGATAAATAACTTATATCTAACTTTACGTGGTGTATTTGTTATATTAAAAGATAATAAAGTAAATTAAATAATAATTATATTATTATTTTTTTAATATTATTTAATAATTTTAATCAAGTTGGGTTGTGTTTCACATTCAATATACAAGACCTGTTATTAACTCATAGATTGTTTGATTCAATCACACAAAAAAATCAATCTAATATCTTTGAGTTAAATTGAATTGAATTTGATTGTTGAACTATTCCATCCAATAAACATCCCTAAATAGACATATGGGGATAATAACAAAAGATTGCTTATAAAAATTCTTAAATATGCTTATATAAAGATTTAAAAACATATTATATAAATATATAAATTTATTTTTGTTTTTAATAATGACAGTGGAGTGTTATAAATATTTATCAAGTTATCCAAAATAAATGCTTTGAGTATTATTTTGGATAGGGTGTAAGATTAAATAAATACTTTTTAAAAAACTAACATAAAAATAAATATATTTTATCCATATGTAAAATAATTTACATATTAGCAGTAAATTTGTGTATTTTTAGATTTAAAAATGAGAAAAACTTTCGGATAAGAAACTATATGGGATAAAATGTATTGTAACCTTAAAAAAAATAATGTAAATTCGTTGAATAATTATACAGAACTCCTATTCTAATTAAAAAAATCACATGCTATTTACAAAATTCTATTTATTTATTTTCAAATAAAATTATATCAACTTCACAATCGCAACATGTACATGGATGCATTGAGAGTTGGTGCGATTAGGAAACATTTTTTCCCCAATTATTGTTCACGCATGTGACTCCACATAGATAATTCTGCTACAAACCCCAAAAAAGATTTTTTCCGCATTTTCACCAAATGCCTCTTCCACATTTTTAAGGAGCACCTTCAAACTTTTTCAAAGATTATATTTGTATTCAGTGAATAAATTAAGTTCAGTTCTAAAAAATACAAGTTATTATGATGTTTTTAAAATAAATTGAAATTTGAGATGAATTATATATTTACTTTAAAAAGAAAATTGTTTAATAAAATAAAGTTTTGTATTGTGATTAATCTTGATTTGAGAAGGGTGTAAGAAAAACAAGGGTTTTGAAGGTGAAAAGGGAAGGGTCAAAGTGTTAAAGATTAGTAAGACAAATAATGTAAGGTGGGTTGTTGGAAAAATGTGACCTAATTTAGCGGCGACTTAGTACAACATTTTTTATATATTGCATCTTCTCTGACCAAATTTACCAAAGTGTAATGCTTATTTTTTAAAAGGCCCTCAAATCTTTTATGCATTGAACTATATATTTTTAAAAATTTCATGTGTATTCCACACAATTCAGTTTGTATTAACATTTCTTCAATCATTATATCACACATCACATAAATTAAATACTATATAATGTTATTTTTATTTATTAAAAATACTATGAAATTAAAAAATATATCATCCAGAAGTAATGCAAAATTCAATACCTAATATTTAATAAGAAGTATTGTATTATAAGTATTCAAGTATTTGCATGTATGTAAGGTACTGTCATATCTGTACTCGCCTACGCTTATAGGTAATAGATATCTGGTCACATTTCTCCGTGCAGGTACTTTGAACTGTGGGCATTTATTATTCTTATTGCTCGTATATTTGAATATAGAAAAATATTTAAATGTTCTCTTATAATATTATTACAAAATTATATAGCAGAAGAAATAAAAAAGAAAAAGAAAGAAAGTGTAAAATAATGAATGTCGATGAAGTGTGTGAAAAAGTGAGTTAATAAAGAACATTAATCTACATTTTATAAATTTGCTGTAATGGTAAATTGTTTTTGGTTCTTAAATAAGAAAAAGGAGATTTCATTTTGTTAAACTGAACGATTAGTATCTGCGTTAATAAAAATTATCATATAAAAACATAGTTATCTTTTTATCATCAATTATAGGTTTTTTCTTACCATATAAGTACGTTTTTTTTTTTTAATTTATTAAAAGAGATAAATTTTAAGAAATTATATTAATGGATAAATGGCGTTTTTTAAACATATCTTCAATATGAGAAAGTGAAATAGTGTTCTCAAAATATGATTTATATGTTTAATTGTTGTTATATAAAAATATGCTTTGAATTCACAATTAACTCTTTTTTAATTAACTCGTACTTTACTGTGAGATTCGAATTTCTTTTTAATTTTTTTTATCTTTTAAGTTTTTTATTTTAGTTTAGATATACATTATTTTTTATTTCCAAATGATGTTTATAATTAAATTAATATATATTTTTTAAAGTTTCATATATATATAAACATTTTAATAATACATTAATCAAATTACTGAACAAATAATTTCAAAATAAAAATATATTTATTTAAAAAATGAAAAACATAAAATTTTAAAAGAGAAAAAAAGAGAATACATGTCAAATACAATTTTAAAATTAAAAAACAAGTAGCAAAATTTTAAAAATTAAAGTTTTGTAATCTTAATTTATTAATTAAATTATAAAAAAAATCTAAAAAATAATGTTTATATAAAAATTAAAAAAAAATCATTTTTTTCTAATTATGTTACTTAGTGAGTCAATCCAACCTGACTAACTTATTAATGAACAAAAAAAAAATTTGAACCCGTTCGGTCCACCATGAGTTGGTGGGTTAAATGGGTTAACTCAATGACTCACTTAATTGAAAAAATACAATTTTTTTCTCTAGTTCCAAAAAAAACTAAATTATAATTCTGATTAAAATATAAATAAATTTCAATATAATTTAAAATGATGTTAAACTCCAAATACAAACCAAAATCACCAAAAAATTACCAATGTATTGGCTAAAAAAAAAACACTAAACTCGACCCAAATGAAAAAATCAACGTAATAAAAAACACTTGTAAAAATTAACCCGGATAAGCCAGGTTCCTGATGGGTCGGATCAAAAATTAACCCATACTAAAATTTGTAAAAAAATTTAACCCAACCTAGTCCGGACCCATGATAGACCGAGTTGACTCATAGATTCTAACCTATTTGACAACTTTACACGCCGTTGACCTTGGCGATGCCATCTCCTTTCTTCTTTTCTTTGTGTTTCTCTGTTTCTCGCATGTTTAAATTGGTTGTATTTTGAAAATGTGATTTTCACTGTTGGGACAATTTTTTCTCTATGAAAGTTGTGGGTGTTATCACTTTTGCACTGTGGTTATGTTTTTCAGATACAATTATGAGTCAATGGTCACAAAAGATGGAGATCATTCTATGTGGAGATGTTGGAAATGAAGAAGGTGACTGAATAGGCGATGACCGATGCACATAGATTCTTTGTTTACATGTGAATGATGTTGAGTGTGAATAATTGAGAGGAGGATAATGGTGATATCAAGAATGATATTTGTGTTGTGGGTTGGATAGAAGACGATGATGGACTCCCATAGTGTGTGTTGTGTGTTTTGCAGTAATAAGAAAGATGGATAGAGATGATAAAATTATGGAGTAAAAATTGAGAATACACTTTCTATGTTAATTGAGTCTATAACCAACATTACTTTTTATGACACGTTTAGAATCAACATAAAAAGTTTTTTTTAACTGATATAAAAAATCTTCGTTACAAATAAAATAAAAGTATCCAGTACGAACCAATTAAATTTTGTGTTATAGTAATAGATAAAAAATATATTTAACATATACTAAATCTTAGTTTTTAAATTAAGTTTATTGAAATGGAACTAATTAAGAAAATCATGAGAGAAATTCATTGAAGTGGTTTATATAT
>Ga0214545_1005226_pt1 | contig 23648 bp, 8 predicted proteins | sample CNSS4metaG_FD_160064 | JGI IMG/M metagenome (GOLD analysis project Ga0214545, IMG submission 160064) | Root nodule microbial communities from cowpea collected in UCLA plant growth center, Los Angeles, California, USA - CNSS4 | ecosystem: Host-associated > Plants > Roots > Nodule | place: USA...
CATATTAAAATAATATGTTTAATCCTAAACGTTATTTCCTAATCTTTTATTTATTTATTTTCCTAATGTTTTCATAAATTGTGGATATATAATAGTCACATTTTGTTGGGTATCAATGTCTTATTTCAGAAGTTTTTTTTTTTTAAAGGAAGTAATCACAAATAAATAATTTAAATACCCTTTTAACTTTTAAAATGTATAAGTGCTCGTGTGACCGCTTGCGTCGACTTAGTACTTAATACCAACGCTTTTCTATAAGATTACTAAAAAATATACAAAATTTTCAAATATTAAAAAAGAGTGATATCAACATCTTCGAACAAATTGTTTTCAAAAAGTCTTTTTCATAAAGAACTATGTGACCCTGATTCTCCATTATGAATGGAGATACGTAGGAGCAAGGATTAATCCTTGTCAGGCCCAAAAAATAAAAAAATCTTTTTTGTTTCCTTTGTTTTTCTTTGTCATCTTTATTTATTTATTTATTTATATTTTATTTATTTATTTTTTTAAAAATAAATATTTAAAGGAGACCATATCAATTTGTATTTTAATTAAAGGTACCGTCTTAGGATGGGCGTTGTAGGGTGCTAACACCTTTCCTACGCGTAATTAACTCCCGTACCCCCAATCTCTGTTTTCGTAGACCTTGCTCTTTTTATGGTTTTCCATAGTTTCCTATAATAACTATGGTGGCGACTCCAAACTCTGTTTTTACAAAATTTGTTTTTTTAGTTCGTCATCCCGTCGCGATTTCAGTTGTGACACAGACTATATTTATACTTTATTTAAACATCAAACACACATGGTATCACAAACATCAAACATCATGCTTCAAATTATCCTCAATCTCACATGACCCCTCAAGCTCATGCAATTACCAAATCATCAAGTTAATGTCAAGCAGTGGTAATTTCAAGATTTTACATCAGCAATCACTCAACAAAATGCAAAGATCATCCATAACGCCATCCAAACACAAAGAAAAGATTCACAAAGCATGCGTCACCTGGCAGGCCATCATTTTTGCTAGGCGGTTTCTGGCAAAACCCATAAATCAAGCTTACACAGTATGAGTTGTCTGGCGGGCCATGAACACTGCCAAATGAATTTTGGGTAGAAACCCAGAAAACGCAAAAGTAGTGAAAAATTGAAAGACAAAAGGCTCCACATGCATTGAAAAATGCATAACCAATCATCTCATGTCTATGTATACATGTAAAAGAAAATAATTAATTAAAATATCAAACAAATGACATACATAACATTTGAACACAAGTCCTCTCAACACCACCTAACACACTTAACCACTTGAACTACCATTGCTCCTTTGCTGTTACTTGACAATTAATTATCTTAGAGGTACTTCCAATTCACAATTATTGCTAATTAAATGTTTATTTTTTATTTAAATTTCTCGAATCTTACATGTGTGTGTGTTATGCATACTCATACCCATACTCAATAAATGCAGGGATTCCCTGTCAAAACGGGACAAGTTCGGATAATAACCACGGGAATAGTTTTATTTGTCATCTTTATTGCTTGGTGGTTCATTACAAACTACCATATTATACTTTGTGGCGACAAAATTTATGGAGGTTTTCAAAACCGTCACAAGTAAATTGTGGCGGTTGAAACCGCTGTAATATACAAAATAATCGCAGCAATGTGCATGATTTTTTGTAGTGTCATTGATTAGATGAGTCTTATAATACACATTAGACAAGTATTACAATATACATTATACAAGTTTTCTCATTCACTAATTAGATTGTGATAACCTATAAATTTGTATTTTAGAATTGATAAAGTGTTTAAAATAATGAATACTCGATTATTTTAATGTTAAAATATTAAAGCAAAAATAAAAATTTTATAAACGAGTTTCATTATATATAAATTATCTATCTAAAAGCATTTCCTCTATAACTCTCTCCCTATTCTCTCTAAATTTGTCACTCTTGTGTTCATATGTCAGAAGATCAAAGACCGCTAAGGTGTTTCCTAAGGCGAGCTCTCTAATTATGCACAATCAATTTCTCAAACATAGTAAGTTGATTTTCTACTCTTTTCTCTTGTTTAGTTTGGATTTCTGTGCATGTAGGAAATTTCAACTCACCTGTGTCATTTGAGTTTCCTTCGTGCTTTTTCACTATCAATGGTTCTGATGATGTCCCTTGGTCATGTTCTTGTTGTTCCTAAGTTGAGTTATGGAATTTGTTAGGTTTTAAAGGGGATTAATACTCTCTTTGGGTTATCTGCGTTGTTTCACATGTAAGGGAAGTTAATTGCACTATTTATGAGTTACAAAAATGTTGATTGAGTAAATTGTGTGATGATACTGTGATTTGTCTGTATTTGTTCTGATCGAATATATGTATATATATGGTGTGTAAATTTTGGGTTTAGGTATGATTGTACTTAATTTGAATCATTGATTAATTTTAGCATTGTATTTGAGATCATATGGTACTGATTAGGGATGTCAACGGGGTGGGTAGGGTACGGGTAGTAGCTCCTCCGTACCCTATCCGTTGGATAAATATTCACCATGTACTTGTACCCATATCCGTCAGGTATCTGTTATGCGGGTACCCACTTATTTTTTTCATATTCGTGGGTATCCATGGGTACCCGTGGGTATTTACAAAAATATTTAAAAAGACAAATATTTAACCATAACTAATGCTTAGATAATAAACTCACTTTCTCCGATTGATTCCTGAAAAACAAACAAATAAAAAATCACTAACAATTTATATTGTAGTTTATTTTTGAATGAAATATTAAAGAAATTACTAACTTCATCCATGTCCACTTCTTGCAACATTGTATAAAGTTTCATGTTGTCCAATTTTAATCTAGAAGATCCCGAAAACATAAGAAGTTCATTAAAAATTTCTAATAATCACTTAATTAAAACATCTAAGTAAAAGTGTTAATTTCATTACCTTTCATGTTGGTCCATAACCAGTCTTCGAGATACATCAGTGCCTCCACAGTATCTGAAAGTAATATACTCCGATGTGGGGTGAGAATCTGAGCACCATTACTGAATGAAGACTCATAATGTTTTTTACTAATATATATATATATATATATATATATATATATAAGGGTATTTTTGTGAATTAAAGTTTAGCGGGTACAGGTATCCACGGGTACAGATACTATGATACCCGTACCCGCCCCGTTAACATATGGGTATCAAAAATACTTGTACCCGCGGGTAGCGGTATCCATTTTTAATATCCATTTCTTACCCGTTGCGGGTTTTATCCGCGGATACTTGCGGGTACGGATTTTTTTGACATCCCTAGTACTGATATTGTGTTGAATTTCGAGTTTGGCATGTTTTTGGCAATTGGAATAACTACTAGAACATTTAGACTTGGCTAAAGAGGCATAATTATGTAAAATCAGATTATGCAAAACTATGCAGACTCGCTGACCGAGACCATTCTCGTTGAGCGAATCCACTTTTAGGGGGTTCACTTAACTTTGTAGTCGTTGAGCGAGAAAGTATTCGCTGAGCGAATACAAAGTCAAGGAGCTTACTAACTTGGTAGTCGCTGAGCGAGAAAGCCCTTGTTGAACGAATTTTGGAAGAATTTACCTTTGTGAGTTCTAGTGATTTAGTCGTTGAGCGAGTCATTTGGTCACTGAACGAGTGAGCATTTGTTCACTTTTTGCCTAACGAATGAATGTTTTCACTGAACGAATACATCAAAATCTAGTAATCATTTTCTATACTAAAACTTTGTTATTTTATGGTAAATATGGATCATTGCCTATTTCATGATTGATATGAGATATAATTGAAATTATCTATATGAGAATGAGTTGGGTCAATGCAAGGAAGAGGAAATCCAGTTGTTTAGTTGTATCTAGAGTTTTTTGGTATATAGTCTTTTGTTTCTTTTTTTGGAAAACTCTTACCTTTAAGTGTAATGTTTGTATTTCAGTTTATCTTAGTTTTGGGATGACTATAATATATATTAGTTTTTTTTTTTCTTTTACTTCAGTACTGCCCCTCCAAAATCTCATACCGAAGAAGGTGAGTAAACTTTAAAGGACAAATTTACTTCTTCCCTCGAAGGAACACACTTACCATTCCTTATGTCTCACGTCAGACCAAGTTATGGAAGCATTCAGTGTGATGGTGATGAGTAACACTCATGGGGTAGGGTTTGTTTTTCAAGACAATGTTGAAGGGTGTTTTTGTCTTTCAGTGGCAGAAACAGGGGTGCAGAAAGCAAAGACCGTATCTTTGACTGTGTTCCAAATTACGCATGTCTAATCATACCTCACTCCTTTATTTATTAGTCAAAATAGCATTTTCCACAATATTTTGAGAATTTTAAAAATGATATTTTTGTCTATTAAATATGCTTTTGCACTGTATGAAGAAGATCCATGTAAAATCGTACATAAAAAGTATAAACAATTTGGTGATCAGTTCCATGAGTTTGGTGGTGACACATTGTAGTGTGGCGGCGAGTAGTTGAGAAGAATTAATGGGTGTCAATTGAAAAAAAATATTAATTTATAAAACTAATTTAAACAAACAATAGAATAAATCAACAATGTGTTCTTTATTAAGGAAAATATTTGTTAACTACTAAATTTTGACAATTTTCTTTTATAACCTTAGGTGTCATTTTTTACGTAATTTTTCATTTATATTTTTTTTATTCTCAATATTTCAAAACCATTTAAAAGATATCACCTCATGTTATAAAAGAAAATTATTAAAATTTAGTAGTCAAAATATGATCGTAACTTTTTAAATATTAAAATCCTAAAAGATCGTGTAATTACAAATTTTAATCTTCACCCATCTTGCCCAATAGTGAAATTTTTTCAAAATTTACAAGTTAATGAGATTATTCTTTTAATAAAGGCTCATTTATTTAAATTTTGCATGATTTTCATTGGTGTAAACACATGTCCATATATGTATATAACAAAGATAAATGATAAATAAAATATTTGAGAAAGAGAAGTTGAAAGTGAATGAGGTAGGTGATCAAAGCACAAAACCTAGTCAATAGATCCAAAATAGGTGTAAAAGTTATGAAGAATGATAACTTTTGAGTTGCTTGTGCACCCAAACCAAAGCTAAGAATATAAACTAAACACCACATAGAAGATAGTATTGGATTCTCGTTTATGTCTTAAGTCAACCTTGTATTACGTTTTACATGCTACGTATGCACTTACTCTTCATTTTCTTTTCTTTTTTTCTTCAAAATAAATGCATAATTTCAATGTTTGATTTAACCCTAGAAAATCCTGTGTATGGCGTCATCACTTCTATTTTTTTTCATATTTTAATTTGATTTATATTATATTAGATATATTAATCTGTAATAAATATAGATAGAGATCGATATATTCATATTTTTTTTTATATAGGATAACGGGTATTGTTTGATGTAGAAAAGAAAAATACTTTTTAACACATTCCCTCAACGTGTTATTGGATTATTTAACATAAAAAATAATTATTTCTTATCATTTTATTACCAATGGACTTATGTAGTTCTTTTAACATTTTCTAAAGTTAAATGTATGAAATTTAAATAAAAATAAGTTCTTATAGACATAAAATCAAATAAAGAAATATATCTATATCAGTAAGTAAGGAATGTTGCCAAAGTCAGATCTCATATTCTCTGTGAGATTCATCAAAGAGAAATTGACATTTTTAAGAAGTAAACTTTTATGTTTAATTTATTTTTATAAAATGGGGTTGTCGAATGAGATTTACACCCTATATATATTTTTTAGAATTCATTTTATGAAGCTGATGTAAAATATTCAACGAACTTAATTTATTTTTGTAAATATTATAAAATTATACACGTAGTTTAATGAGTATGAGACTTTGCTTCATTAATCTAAAATGTAGGTGATTTTGGATCTTATCTTTTTATGAGTATTGGTTAAGTTCAACCAGAAAGGAGAGTTGGTGAGTGAGAGTAAGAGAAAGCAAATCTTGGTATACAACTTTCATGGATCAGACTCAGAGTTCAACTTTTTCCAAAACTTAATTGTTTTGCATTTCTGATATAAGTTACGTTTGCCGTTTCCTCAAGCAATCACAGATTCCTAGACAATCATAAAATAAAGAAAAAGAACACAAACTAGGGTTTCACAACATCAAATCTAATAAAGACAAATTTTAATACTAATCTTAAGATATTATAGATATTATGTTTAGTTCACTAGTGATATAAAACCGATAAACGAGATGAATTTTAAACTTAATTTAATATGACAAAATTAATTTTTAAGCCTAATTTAATACGATAAAATTAATTTATAAAATAAGATTTGCACTCATTTGTACTTATTTATATAATTGGTTTGGATTTCCAACAAATTTAAATAGTACTATTTTTTTTCTTCATAATTGTTGAAGATCTTGTTTTCCTATATTTTCAATTTCTGTTTCTTCACATTCACCTTGTATTCACTGTAAACTTAATGAATTTAACAGATTTGAACCATTTAAGTAGAAGCAATCACACATTTGAAAGACAAAATCTATTTGATCTGTACAGAAAGGGAACACAGTATACTATTTTCACCAGAAAAAAATAAAACAGCTGAGGAATCATGTGCTGCATATGGCATCATCACAGAAAGGTTTCTATGACGATGAAGATGGTGAATATGTGATCATTAATAACTTGTTTCCTTTTATTTATCAACATTAATATACGTAGCTCAAGGATTTAAAACTGAGGCAGAAGTAGGACCTTTTTCCATTAAAATGGTTGGTAATCTACAATAAATGAGCTATCACTCATTCTCACTCTCCATATTCTACCTTTTCCTCTTATTTATTTGGCTCATCCAAAACCATCTCCTTTCTTTCTTCTCTCTCTCTCTCTCAAATCAAACCCTAAGTTTTTTTTTTTCTTTTACTCACATCACTATAATTAGGTAACAGTAATAAAGACCAGTGAATCATTCTTCCAACCAAATTCTCACAAATATGACATCAATAAGGCACATTCCTACAAAATCCAAAGCACAAACAACACTTTATCTGAAGAAAACAACCTTGTATATCAGACTTTCATACCCCTTTTGACACTGCACACACTCCTCTTACCCACAGATATATATATGTTTTTTTTTTTTATCAACAACATCATAATCTAATCAAAATCTGAATTGCTGTTTTTAGTTGGAGTTTTTTCTTTATATTATGTTACTTTTTACTATTTATCAAATTTAAACCAGAAATTACACGTAAACAGATCAAATTCAGTATCACCTGAATCAAAAGATAATTAAAAAAAAAAAAAAGGTGGATGATCTAGCTAACTAGTTTCTCTATAAACAATAGTTTGTAAAAACTATACAAGAATGCATTTAAATAATATAGGTCAATTAATTTTTATGCATTCTAATAAAAAAATATATCATTTTTCTAATTAGGGCACTAATTATATACAAGCCCAAAGATATTCATGTAAATGATTATTTACTTTTTCTATTTTTTTTTTCTTAGAGTTCTTGTGGAAAAGTTTCTTTGAGAAGTAAATAACTAAGTCTAGATTGATATATTTTTGTATAAGAAAAATAATATATATAATTTTACATTACATTTTTCTGTTTCACCTGCTACTGAAAATTAAATATCCAAAAGAAATTAATGCCTCCTAAACTATTAACTGGTTTTAATTGAATTAAACTTTTAAAACAATGCATGCATTTGACTTTTCATGGTTATAAATGTTTTTAAAACAATTAGAATAAGGAATTAAACTGATATTTGAAGGAGAAAACCCATAACAATTTATATTTATTACACTTAATTGTAGTATTAATCTCTACAGAGAAGAAAACCGTGTTCTGAATGGAAAATACACAAATCAACCACTTTGATGAATACTCATAAAATATCATTTGCATGTAAACATGATATGATCACATCATACATACATAGTACATAGCTCCATCCAAAAGATGAAAATTAGGTACATTGATGCATGATGAAAATCATTTGCAACTTTTCATATCTCATGGTTGATATGATCATTGATCATCATAGTGAATATATGTTTCCAAAAGGACTCGATGATGAAATTTTGATGTTCTATCTACAGGGATTCAAGTGTATATATAGTTACATTAACTTTATTGCAATGCTCAAAACAAATCAAAGAAGAGGAATATTGAAATGGAAGGGAAATGAGCAAGGAATATTTGGAATCATTTTAAGAAAAAAATTAATCAAAATTAAAAATATAGTATCTCCTAACTGTTCATCTTATTTACCAATCATACCCCTGAAAGCCAACGAAACATTTCGCTGATTTCTTCGCCGATTCGATTTCCTTCCATGTCGTATTCCGCAGCCACCACCGGAACGACGTCACTTCGTCGACTACTCCCGCCACCGCTGAAGAACCTTCCAGAGCTTCGAAACGATGCCGTTCTTGAAGAGATAGAAGCAGAAAACCTATCCATGTAGTCCTTAAGCCAGCTCCTAACGCCGGCGACCTCACCGGCCAGACTGGCCTCGTTGTGAGTGGACGGAGTCTGACCTTCGGTGGCCGGAAACTCCTTCGCATCGTCCTCACTCCTCCTGCGAGCGTGGCTGAACGCGACCTCAGACTCGTCGTCCACCAAATAATCGAACGAACCAATGGAATAGGACCGGGACCGTGAATCGCCGCGAGCGGCGGTGGCTCCGGCGCCTTCCGCGCCACGGCGACTGATATTGCCTAACTCGAGGCGGAAGCTGTCGCTGCTGGCGGCGGAGGACGGTGGGCGGAGGATTTTCGCAAGGTCAGATTCCGCGGCGGCGATGGGAGAGCGGCAGAGCGGACACGAGAGGTTGGACTGGAGCCAGGTGTCGATGCACTCCGCGTGGAAGGCGTGGCAGCAGAGAGGGAGCAGGCGGAGGAGGTCGTGGTGGTGGAACTTGGAGAGGCAGACCGCGCAGTCGGCGGCGGCGGAGGAAGAGCGGCGCGTGACGGAGGAGAACGTGAATAGCGGCAGCGTGTCGATGACCGAGGCGGCGGCAGCGGCGGTGGACGAGGAGTGCACAATCTCCGGCGAGATGCGGCGGCTGGAGGAGAACATCGGCGTGGCGGAGGCGGATGCGGAGGGCGCGGCGGAGGAGGAGGAGAAGCGGCGGAGGCAGCGGCGGTTGAGGTGGCGGAGGAGGAAGCAGAGCGCGAGAGAAACAATAACGGTGACGGCGAGGACCGTGACGATGATGAGAATGCTGGGACTGAGGCTCTGTAACGGAGACGAACGGCGCGGTGACGGCGGCGTTAGGGAACTGGAAGCGACGGTTGGGAACGCGTTGTCCGTGTCTGATCCGACGACGTTTAGCGTTAACGGTGGCGGCGAAGCCATTTGGTTTGTTTGGTTCAGTGTTAAGAGCGATTGAAAGAGAGTGTGTGTTTGCGGTGTGCATGAAAAAAATGGAAGTGTTAATTCTCGCTGTTGTGTATTGGTGGGAGTGTTTGATGAGAATGGTCACGTGAGATACACGTGAGGAATTGAATGTTGAAGAGTGAATGTGAATGAAATTGGATGAGAGGAGTAAATGCGTTTATATATATATTCCTTTTTCTAAAACAACTTTTTGAGAAATTAGACAACCTTAATTAATGAATTAAATGGTGTCTTAGGTGTAATTTGAAATTAATTTTAATTGCCATTATTATTAAGAGTGTTACACTAAACACCAAGGTTAATTAATTTCCTTAAAAAAATTAAGCTTTGTTGAACAGCCTTAATTAATGAAGAAGGGAGGAATTTTCTTTGTGGAGTGGAAAGTCAAAGAGGAATGGAAAAAGGGTTAAGTTAAGATCATCGATTAGAGTGGAATAAGTTGAAGATGATCCCAATCATTATATGTGTTTCCTATAAGAGATAAGTACTTTACAAAAAATGCATATCTCATAACTTGGTGCATCAAGTATACTCTTTGAAGCCACATAAATTAATGTGCAACCCTAGTTATATAAAGTTTTGTATGATTAAAGAGAATGATCCAGGTGTTAAGAAACGTGCAAACCCAAGAAACAAGGCAACAAATACATTCCATTACACTTATATAATGCAACCATAACTTCTCACTATCTTCATCCTCTTCATATTTTAATTTCAGAATATAATAATATATGTACAACTTTTGTTCAAATTCAATCTTGTAGATTTCACGTCAATTATAAACGAGACGATTTTATGTAAGTTGTAAATCACATAAGTTTATAATATATAAATAAAAATTTCATGTTTTACAAATAAATTTGTGGATTTAGATGAGTTTAGAGTTTATTGTTTAATACAATAATAGTCATTTGAATATTATTATAATTAGAGGGTTGTTTATTGAATTTGTTTATCTAGTTTATGCTCGTTTTATATATGTCTCGACATAAAGAGATAAGACAAATTTATTGTATATAAATATATACAAACGTTATCTTATAAGTCAGTTTTGTAAGATTGAATTAGATTTAAAGTTTACTTCTTATCATCTTTCCTTATTAGTATTTTTTTTCCTCTTACCTTAACTTTAATATAAAAAATGGACTTTTTTTAATTTTCAATATTACTCATATACTTAAATATATCAAAATTAATATATTTTAATAGAGTGGAGGGATTAGACTGAAAACTCAATAATTTGAACTCATTAATAAATGTGTTGCGAGACTTTTAGAATTATAAGTATTAAATCATTCTTATTTTTTATCCTTAACTAAAGTATTTGTTTCAATATAAATATATTTTTTTCTTAATGAAATATGAAATCTAATGTTAACTATAGCAACAAAATTTCAGATGTGAAATGTTGAAACGAATCCAATTACAGGGTTTTGCTTGATATGATTATTATAGAAAGTTTAATTTGATAAGTGTTGGATGGAATATATTATTGAGGTTGTCTTGTGCTCTACATCATGAGCGCGTGCATGATTATTTCATTAATATCCGCAAATCTCGCATGCTGTGTATAAACTATAATAGATTAATTCTCTTTCAAACAACATTTTTGTTCCCACTAACATGCTTCCAAGATTTTAATTTTTGCAGAGACATAGACATCATTATTTTAATGCAATGCTTCTTCTTACATTGTGATGGCTGCATCAAGATGTGGAGCAATTTGAGGGCATTGATCCATCACCATACTACAAAGTACCACTCTTATTACATGTTGTTGTGACAGGTAGAAACAACTATAACAAGTTGTAGTAACACACCCAAAAAAATAGATAGTAAGAAAAGACAACATTCGAAAGAGGATCACTGAGAGATACAACACCAATGAGACATGAGTCTAATCTATATATAAGGTATTGACACCACTTCTAACCAAAACCTTAAGACAATGAGTTTATGAGTTTTCATCCTTATATATTTTTACTCAATGTAGGACTTAGACTCACATTTGAATTCCTAACATGGTTCCGTCATGATTTTGTTTTTAAAAAGCTCAGAAGATGAATAGAGGAAAAAGTATTTAAACCACCTTAGATCTCGACTTCTAAACGATATGAGACTATTGAAATTTATGATAGGAACAATCATAATTATATATATAAAAAAAAAGAAATAGAAATTGACCATACATTTTTCAAAATTAAGATTATATGAAAATCAAAGATAGAAAAATAAAAAACAAAAACATCCCAAATAAAGATTGAAAGGGAGGTTGCAACGAATGAGAAACAAGAAACGATCTTAAGAGTGCCATTGAAGATGTTAGAAACAAAAATTGAGAATTTGGTACTGTGGAATTTGAATACAGAAGCAAGGAGGATTATGCATGAGATGAAAGTTAAGAAGAGATAACATCAACTTGAATAAGGAAATTATATTTTTCTAATCCTAGAAAAACTTTATATTTCAATTTGAACTAACATAAAACAGGTATTTACAATGATGTGTGTAATTATGTGCATAATAACATATTTAATTTATAATTAACATAGAACACTGGTACGAAGTTACTAGGAATAATGATTCTTCATAAAGTCACAATTTTATACTAATGGAAGAAATTAAATTTTAAAATAATTAAGAAAAAAACATAAAAGCTTAGAGAATTAATTTGGTTAGAAAAATGTTCTAATGAATGTTTTATTTTAGAGAGCGATTATAATAAATCATATTAAATAATCAAATGAAGAATAGTGAGCTAGAGTGTTCTTACCATTAGGTCATATATAACAAATGTAACTCTTGGGAATTTGATTGTTTTAAAATTTTGAAGGAATTATCTCATTGGAAAATTTTGGGGAAATTGATTTTAATATGATTAATTTAAATTATAGTAATTAAGTTACTAGATCTTTTGTAAAATGTTATAGCATTCTACAATTACTATATTAATTAATTAATTATTTGTTGATAAAAGAAAAAAGTTGTTATTTGCACTATAAAACTAATAGTAATACTAAGCATAATTTTTAATTTATTGAGATAGGAAATGTTTTGAAATTGATTGTGGGGTGATATTTTTTGTAATATAAAAAACCTTAAACATTAGTATAAATTGATTATTGAGTTATATTAGGGATCAACATGGGTTGAAATCGACATACATAAGAACTATATAATATCTATCTTGTGGAATAAAAAAATTCATTATACTTGGTATTTGGATACTCTTTCATAAAATTATCCCTAACTATAAGAAAATGAAAAATTAATCACTTTAAATAGTTTTTACTTAATTATTCTCATATAATATATGTTGTAATTTATTACTAAAAAATAGATTAAAGTACACAATTATTCTTATTAAATAGATGAAAATACACAATTATTCTTATTAAATAATCCAATTTTATTGAGAGGACACAATTTTTCATTATGTTTATTAGTGTTGGCAAATAAAAATACTATGTTATCATATTAACGTATTTTAAATAGCATGTATTTTTATCATACAATGATATTTCAATTTGGGTCATATGTATGTGTTTGTCACATATTCATATTCAATATTTTGGAATATTTTACCGATATTTATTAATGAAGTTTTTAATTTATAGAGTAGTAATACTTTTATGATGACAATATTTTGAATTTTTTTATGTTGACAAATTTAATACATATGATTTTAATTTGGATCCACACAATAACAATTATATATTTATCATAATTTCTAGAATTACTATATATTTTTTAATATGTATCTATTGTTTATCGTATCCTATTACTTAAAAAAATAAACATATATAAGCATATCGGATACGTGTCGTATTCGATACACATATCATATTCGTACATCATAGGCACATTTTAACCAACTTTTTTTTTCTTCTTTTACTTTAGCTATTTTTTTTTCTCAATAGAGTTGGTCACTTTAGTTTGTTCTCTATTAACGTAAATACAAAAAAATAAATACTCCTCATTAATAGCAATTACCAGTATTTAATTAAGGTGCATGTTATGACCCTTTTAATAAAATATCATATTTTTAGCGAGAGTTATTTCTAGTTGAAAACTTCATCCTTAGTTTCAAAATTATGGAAGATAAAATTAGTATATGTTCTGATCCCAAATTCGATGATAGAATCACGGTCAATCATCAAATATTTGAGATATTGTCTGCTTTGAAGTGTGTGTGCTCTGTCATGATTTTGGATGTAAAAGGCGCCTCGGTGGATGGAAGGAGGAAAGGTATTTTAAGTGCCTTAGGTATCGACTTCTAAGTGATGTGAGATTGTTGGGTGTGGTAAGAACATAAGTCCCCTAGTCAAGGTCTAAGGGGGATGGGCGGATCATCCCCAATGGAAGACTTAAGGGACCAATGGCTCTGTTACTGACCCCACAATGGACGCCAATGTTTTGATCCCAAATTCGATGATAGAATCGCTATCAATCATTGTACATCTAAGGTATTGTTTACTTTGGAGCATGAAGTTCCTTCAAAGTTTTGTCCTTAAAATACGTCTAAGAGGGTGGAGGGAGGAATGGGTGTTCAAACCGTCTTAGACATCGACTTCTACGCGATGTGGGACTATTTAGCGTGGTAGGAACATTAGCCCCTAGTCGATGCCTAAGGAGAATGAGAGGATCATCCCTAATAGATCATCTGTAATAGAGGGCTTAAGGGACATATGGTTCTGTTATCGGCCCCATGACGTCTCGGTGGGTGGAAGGAGGCTATGTGGGACTATTGGGTGTGGTAGGAAAATAAGCCCCTCAGTCGAGGTCTAAGGAGAATGAGCAGATTATCCCTAACAGAGGGCTTAAGGGACCAATGGTTCTGTTATCGACCCCACAAAATTTAAGTGGGTGGAAGGAGACAATGTGAGACTATTGGGTGTGGTAGGAACATAAGACCCCTTAGTCAAGGTCTAACGAGAATGAGCGGATCATCCTTAATAGAGGGCTTAAGGGACCAATGGTTTTGTTATCGACCTCACGGTAGGCGTTAATGTTTCGATCCCAAGTCCAATGATAGAATCACTATCAATCACCATATGTCTGAGGTATTGTCCGCTTTGGAGTATAGAGTTTCATCACGATTTTGTCCTTAAAAGGCGCACCTTAGAGGGTGGATGAGGAAGGGGTATTTAAACTGTCTTAAGCCTCGACTTCTAAGCGACATGAGACTATTACAGTAGGAACAATATATATTGTTAGAGTGCTTTTAAAGAAAAATAATTTTTTTTAATAAATTGTTGGTATCAAGATCACACCTAGAAGGTGATTTTTTTTTTAATTTATCAAATCGTTACTAGTATTTATTAGAAAAATCATTTGAAAATTTTTTTCGTGAAAATTTTGAATTTGAAAATTGATCAAATGTGAGGAAGATATTAACATATATATAGGGATGACAATGGAGCGGGATAGGATGGGAACGAGTTTCATAATTTTATTCTCATCTTCAAAGAAAAAAATTATCCTCGTCCTCATAACCATATCAACGAGTTTAACACTTTTATCTCATCTTATCCCCATGAGGTAACGAGTATACACTCATACTCATAACAAATGAAACATCATATTATAAAGTATTCAATATCAAATGATGTATTCTTGTTTTTTTAATATCAAATATTTAGAAATAAATTATATATATATATATATATATATATTAAATTAGAATACCAAATAAAATTTTATAAAAACCAAAACATTTATTAAGTTTGTATATGTTAATGGAACAAAATTGATAAAATTATAAAATATTTGTAAGAAGGTATAAAAGAACAAGTATCTAAGTTTAAAAATATTTTAAATGTCTCTATATCTCTAAATTCTAATTAAATATATTTTATACTCTAATAAGGATATAATATATCACTTGAACGAATCAAGCACAAAGACTAAATTAATAACAATTAAAATTTAGCTTAGATATTTTATGTTTTGAACTTCAATCTAGTGATAAACAAGATTCATGACAATGACAATAAATTATTATATTATATTAAATAAAAATATTTTTATATAATTATGGTGATAAAATTACTCTCATGAAATAATTTATAAAATAAAAAAAATTATATAAAATATCGTCAAAACAGTATTCTACATTATAAAAATAAATAACAAATAAAAATGGTTAAATGTGCGTCTTAAACATAATTTGATACATCATTCAATGAAATCCTATAAAGGAAAATAAATGTATAATTAAGGACGCGATAAAATGAAAATACCTTGAAAATCTAAGAAAAACTTTTCAATATCAATAATGTAGTCAAATTGTTAAGAGACAGTGAAAATTGTTTTAGCAAAACAAAAGTTCTTCGTATGAAAAAAAAGTAAGGATCAAAGAGAATAAAAAAATATAAGATTTTTAGATTACTTATTAAATGAAAGGTTTATGTAATTGACCATTTAAAATTGATAGTCAAATATTTTTATTTGAAAAACAATAATAAATAAAAATAATGAAAAATGAGTAAAAATATTTAAATATGAGACATAAACTATTTGGTTGACTATAATGAATAATATACCATTTGAACATAACCGCACAAAGATTACGATAAGAGTATAAATGACCTTGCACAAAGTTATGATAAGAGTTAAGGGCGACTCAAGAATTTGGGAGACCTAAATCAAACTTAAAAGATGCGACATTTTATTTAAAATTTATTTTTGAAGCTTTTTTTATGCGAAATTATTTATTATATTGTCATCATTAATCTAATTTAACATTTCTCTCTTCATAGATAACAAGGTTAATTCATTTAATCTTTCTTGAAATATTGTTGACACACTTATACTTTCTAATTCATTTTTATTATCTATTTTTATAATTTTATTCATAGCTCATTTTTGTGATACAATTAAAGCCTCAATTATTTTCTTCTCATCTTTTGTTTTTGAATAGTCTGATTCAAAATTTCTAGTTAAAAAATCTATATATTTTTATATAAAGTAAAAATATTATAATATATAAAACACTACTAAAGATAAATATAGAAAATGAATGAGTTAAAAAAATAAAACATGGTTCTGGTTGTCAAGAAAGTAATAACTCGATAGTAGATTTGTAGTATTTTGAAGTCTTAAGTCTCTTTCTCCTCTTCAAGTCTCAACTTTTTCACAAACCTGCAAAATTTATTTTAAGATTAATCATTAATAAAAAAAAAAGTATTGTTCTTCTCATCTCGATAATAAGTCTTTTCATCCCGAAACTTGAATTATCTTTCTATAGAAAATCTAACTTTGAATTATGCTTCAACTAATCTAATATCCACCAAAATACTAAACATTAATCTAATTAATAGTTTTGTATAAAAATTACAATTCTTCCTCAAGATATATGCAAAAAACTCTTGCAACTCGTAAATCGAAAAGTATAAAAAAATATTAGGTAAAAGAAACACATTTCTAAACTAATACAACCAAAATAGAATAAAAACAACAACAACATAAATAGAAAGAAAAAATATACTAAACAAAATTGAGGATGAAAAAATTGGTACACAAAGACAATATGAGATTCAATAAATTTAATCTACCAAAACCTTAAAACAAGAACTCTTAGAAGAAGAAGAGATAAGGAGAGACAAGACAAGTCACATAACAATAAAAAGATAAAGGAATAAAATAGAATAAAATTGATTATGAGAGAATAAAAATAACTAATCATTCTCTTTTTCGTAAACAAAATTATAATTTACTAAATAAAGGTTTTAACTCATTAATTATTGTAACATCCCATTTAATAGTTTTTACGCTACTAAACAAAACATTATATAATGATTAAACAAAGGAGATAGTAGGAATTAGCCCAATATGAAGTATTCATACAGTCATCCGCAGAACCATAATAATATATTGGTTACAGACACATCTTATACTAAGGAAAGGATCACAAAAGTCCCTTTAACAAAAGTCCCTTGAACAAAACACAAACATGGACAACTATCAAATCCCTATACTGCTGTTAACTTCTGTTTAGGAGAGGAGTATCTTCACCTACATTTTCATCTGCTCACACCGAAGTGATCATTGCAAGAAAGAATCAAACACATAACACATAGAGAAATGAAAGGGTAAGCTAATCTGATTAAAGGAATCATGTAGTTCAATTATAAACAGAAACCATGCAACCTTTCTCATTTTCACCAGAATCACATAGGCCACCATAAACACAGTACAAATATATTACTCTAGACTCGATATCCAGATTATGTAAGCGACATTGGACCTCTTGGTGGCGTGCACCTATGATGCCTCAAGGGGTTATCACCCAACCACTCACAAGGTAAGTCCCCTTCGCGTCTAAGACTTAATCAAGTCCAAAGACTAGGACCTCCTGCTACTCCTCACGACATAATCCATTCTGCCATATTTGAGCGTGAATGATTATTAAAGTTTCAGGATACCCCCAATAATGAGTCCTTATGTCCTTACATACGCTAAAACATTCCCCTTAGAATTTCCCTTGAAATCCTAGTTCAACCACATCTTTTCATAATCCAAATTCATGCAATTTCACCACACATGTTACCAGTCATAACAATCCATGCATATCATAACTAACTTCTTATTTTAACATTCAAACATAGCTTCATCCATCAAAACAGAGAAATAACACTCAGCTGCAGAGGTTCTCACCCAAGCTAGAGGGTGTCGCACAGACGAAAGGGCTATCTCGCTTAGGTGAATCATTCTCGTCTGAGCGAGGCTCGAAACAGAGAACAACCCAAACTCTGGATGAATTCTCGCTCAGGCTAAGCTGTCTCGCTTAGACAAGAGTGTCTCTCGCTCAAGCGAAATTGGCTTGCCTAGGCGAGATCTAGTGCAGTGACAAGGGTGAGTTTCTGGTATTTTCGCTTAGGTGAGAGCTGCTCGCTTAGGCAAAAACACCAGATTCCCAATCTGTTCTCACATGCAGAAGCCTAGAAATCTTGCACAAACCAATCATACACCCAATTACATAGTTCAAGATCTCATACAACACTCAATCATGCAATTCAAAGTCATCAGAATGATTTCTATACGAAATTCAAGCAAAACAGTTAGCTTCCCTTACCTTTCTACTGATTTTGAGCTTTGTGAAATCAACTTCAACTAGCAAAGGCAGAAACCTCAATTCAACCTAAGGGAAAGGAGTTAGGAGAGGGAGTAGTAGAGAGCTCTATTGGAGTTGCTCTTCTAGAATCTGATTGCAAACCAAGGGAAAGGGTTTAGATAGAGGATGATCAAGGTGCAACTATTAGAGAGTGGTGGAGAGAAAAAGAAGTAAAAAGCAAGAGTGGGTTTTTTTTTAGCAAGAGTGTGAGTTCTGTGTACTTGGCAAAGGAGAGAAAGAAAGAATGCAAAAAAAGGGTCTCACAATTATTATTTTTAATATTAATAAAAATTAATATACATAAATAATAATTTATTTATATTTTATTTTATTTTTAAACAAATTTATTATTAATTTAATAGAGTTATATTAGTAATAAAATATATTTTTTTGAGACCTTCTTTTTCTTAAACATAATTTTATAATTAATTTAATAAAGGTATGTTAGTACCAAAAAATATTTTGAGGTCTATTTTCTTAAACATAATTTTATAATTAATTTAATAGAGAAATATTAATCGTAAAAAGAAATTTTGAGACCTTCATTTTCTAGAAGCCTAAAGTGAGTGTTTCACTTGTTTTACCCTTTAAACATAATTTTATAATTAATTTAATAGAGAAATATTATTAATAGAAATAAATTTTGAAGTTTTTTTTCCAAGAAATATTATTAATAAAAATAAATTTTGAAGTTTTTTTTCCTGAAGACATGTGTTTCACTTGCTTTAGCCTTAAATCAGCCCTGAAGTAATGTAGTGTAACCAATCTTTTTATAAATACAAGGAAAAACCTTATAAGAGAGACAAATTGATTTTTGACACAAGGACAATGTAAAAATATTTTATTAAAATGAAAACAAATTCAGACATTAAAAGAATTCATTTGTCATTTCTATGTCTAACTAACTTATAATTATGTAAGATTTTTTAATTTTATGATCATATTGTTATTTTTATCGTATCAAAACATTTAATTTTATCGAATATTTTTATAATTATGAAGAAAAGAAGAGTTAGAAACTATCAAATTATCATAATTTGTGTTCTTCACCACATATATAATTAATATTTTATTGTTACAAAAATAAAACTTTTTGTAAACAAGTTGAAACAACCTAATGTGTTTTTGTATATATAATATATTTTTTTTCTTGCAGACAAAAGAATAATAATGAAAATGACCGTTTATGAATAGTATTAGTAAATTCTATAATTAAAAGCCTCCATTTAAAGCAAACGGTGTTCTAAGTTTGATATTGATGAGACTGTATAAAATAATAATAGTAATAATAAATTAATGTTGGCCAAGTAATAACTGCTTATGCGGTTTACGACAGTGTGCATAAATTATGCCAACGACAAATTATAAAAGTCAGGGGAGAATATTTTAGACTTGCTATTTAATATATATATATAGATACCTTCTTGATATTTACATTTCTTTTACAACTTTATCTTTTAAATATAAGTTTCTTAAATTAAAATAATTATTTCATCAATTACTTTTAAAAATGGCAGTTTTCTTTTTAATTTAATTTAATTACTTTTTAAATTTAATAATTTTTCAATTAAAAAATTATCTACAATTGGTTTGATTCGATCTTCAATCTTAATTTACTCGTCTTAACTTTCGGTTTGTACTAATTTGATTTAATTTTTAGTTTAAATGGACTCAATTCAATTTTCAATCTAATTTATCTCGATTTAAGCTTATGGATTAATTCTAATTAACATTTAAATGATAAAAGAAAGATAAAAATAATTATTATAGGTCATTTAAGTTGAAAACTATAATTTAAAATAATTATTATTAAACCTTAATATACATTTAAAAGTGATTAAATTTTACTATAAAACATATAAACATAAATATAATATTAAAAATGTAAAATTTCCATATCTTTAACCAGTATCACTTATTATTTTGTAATCCATAAATGTTTTTCACCTTAAAATTAACAAGCTCTAATTGTGTCATATTTGCTTTTTTTTTTCTATTGTAATTTGTTATATTAAATTAGAGTACGATATTATGATCATAATCCAATAAAGTTTTACCATTGTAAATATTAAACACAAATTTTCATTGATTTTTCCCTTCACAAACGAGCTTTTCATTTTTCCAATTGATCCAAACAGGGCATACACTATGTGCATTGGATACTTATGACATTTTTTGACTAAGATATGCACTGCCTTATCATTCATTTATTATGCACAAGTGGTTGGGTACACTACATTGAAAAATTATATTGATTTTTATATAAATTGTTAAAATATGTGACTTTTTTTTTAAATATATGGATAGATATTTCATTAAGATTTGTTGTATTGAAAATGATAAAAAATTAATTTTAAAGAAATTTAATGTCTTTGTTAATTTTTAAAATTTTATCAGAATTTGTATATTGACTATAAATTTACTTAGAAATTAATTTTTAGATAAATCATCAGTAAAATTAATTAAGAAAGATTTTTTTTTGACAATTCTTGTTTTTATTTTCGTGTCATCACTCTTATAATTTTTCCTCTTTTTAATATACATCTTCTTCTTTTCTTTTCTTTTTTTCAATTTTTTTTTTCTTACTATCTTAATATACAGATTCTACAATGATCTCATCAACTTAGTAAGGCCTATTATTTTTATTAACTTAGTAAGACGTATTATTTTTATTCAGTAAGCTATTTGATCCATTAAAATTCAACTCTGAGAAAGATATATCTATTTTTTTCAACATTTATTTTATAATAAATCTTCCCCTAAAGTTATACTAATTATCTCTTATAAGTAAAAAAAAATAGAGCTAAAAATGTAGTCGAGATAGCTTTGTTAGATAAATAAATAATAGCTTTGACAAATAAATAATGAACTCTTCATTTTAGAAATTATGATGAAAACATGAACCAAAGTACTGACAATTTATTATATATGGCCTATATATAAAGGATTGTGATACTTTATTATTTTAAAAAAGATATTCTTTATCCTACAATTTTTTTAATAAAAATATCTTATTTTCTAGTTTTTTTTTTTCTTTCATCCTTTCCTTTACTTCTACTTTCTAAAACTAATCGTAATATTTTTTTTTGTCGTGAAAAAATACTATGACATTAACCATCTACCGTTAGGGTTTATAAAAATTAGGCCCTATGATTCCTTTCTTCTTATATAATTTATAATACAATTTTATATTACGTAATTTAAATTATTTTAGAATCGAAAATATATTTTGTACTCATCGGCTCAAATTATATTATTATTTTCAGATCTAAAATATATATAAATACCCGACTCAAATCATATTATTATCGTCAGATTCAAAATATAGTCAGACTCAAAATAATCCAATAATCAAGATCCCAATTTTTTTCAGGTTTCCCCACACGTTCATACAGATCAATTTGTATATAAAACTGATTGATTGTAAATCTAAGAGAAAATGGATAAACACTGAACAAATACAACAGAACATCCACACAAAAGATTAAAGGAGAAGCCCTGATCTATAACGAGAGGATGTAAAATACACTTTTAAATTATACAAATATACTTGTATATGCATAATAAATATTTCGTTCATCTTTTATTCAAAACTTTAAATAATAAGTTTGTAAAAAAAAATCGTTATATATTATTTGCCTCACTCATCTCTCCTCATGAGACTCGGCTCTACACTATAATTCTTCACAGTTAATATATTTAGTATTAATTCATGAAACATAAAACCCCAAATGAAGCATCACACACACTAAACAAAGTAAAAGAAGCTGAACAAAATAAAGAAAACCAACTCAAGAATTGTCAAGTGAAGATCTAGCATTACTGTAAACTGATCACAAAAGTGCAAACACCAACAAAATGGACACACAACACATGAAAAATATGTTAAAAAGTGCAAAACTCCTTCTGTGTCCCCCACTGCATGAAGTACTGCTCCCACTATAACACCCTTTTTTCTGCTGGATTCCTGCACCACGATTTTCAAGCATAAACGTGGAGTTTGTCTGTCCATCGCTGAACAAAACACACCAAAAGAAAGGTCCTTTATGGAGTCCAACAAGACCAACTCCAACCTCAGTGTGTGTTTTGTTCTTCAGAACAGACACAGTGTTATTATCTTTGATGAGAACTTGAGAGAATGCCAGAGATGGCTCAAGATACTCTCTTTGACAACCAACAATGTGGCCAGTTATGGTGCCAAAAGTAGGAAGCTCTACGCCACAGTTGGGAGCAAACACTTCAGTGAAATCATCTTCAGGGGGTTTGCAGTTTACAGCATTGTTATCACTGCAGTTTCCTTTGCATAGTTCAACGTATTGTAAGGCCATGCACCCTAAACCAGGGCTGTCATTCAAGTGGGGAAGCTTCTGATCCGTTCGATTCTTGTTTATGATGTCAACTATGTCACTGGCAGGGTTTCCTGAGAGAGAAAACATCTGGTTTTAGAGATGATGTGTGTAGTGGATGTGCATGCTCATCTTGTTTCTATTCAGTTGACTTAATCATCAGAGTGACTCTTCATATATTGATCAGTCTTTTCTGAGAGAATTCATTTGAGAGATACAATATCAATTAGACACGAATCAGACCTATGACACTACCTCTGACCTAAAACCTCTAAGATAATGGGTTTATAGGTCCTTTTTCTTATAAGATGCTCAACTTTTTTATCTTTATCCAATATAAGACTTAGACTCACACTTGGATTTCCAACCAGATTTGCATCAAACAAAGCATATGTTACAAAACATGGTTTTATTAGTGTTGGGTATGAACAACAATAACAAAAAAACACAAGGATAAGAACAAAAAGAAAACAACTATATGTACTGAAAGTTCTATACACAGAGTTTGATACAGACCCAAATACAATTGGGTTTAAAGAGCCCATGATCCAAGAAGAGAATGCTAAGAATAGGTGGGGCAGGGTGTATGAGAGGAAACGGTCTAGGAAGAATGACGTGGCACACTAGAAAGAATAAGTTGGTTAGAAGAGAGAGAAGAAAGGGAAAAAGGGTATGGTCATTTTGGAGGAGGACCATTGTGGTTGCTTCTTAGGAGCTTGGCTCTGGGCAGTTGGATATTCCTATCCTTCTGTATT
>Ga0214545_1005228_pt1 | contig 23628 bp, 15 predicted proteins | sample CNSS4metaG_FD_160064 | JGI IMG/M metagenome (GOLD analysis project Ga0214545, IMG submission 160064) | Root nodule microbial communities from cowpea collected in UCLA plant growth center, Los Angeles, California, USA - CNSS4 | ecosystem: Host-associated > Plants > Roots > Nodule | place: USA...
TTCAAATAAAATTGTAACCAGAAAGTTTGCATTCTCTATAAATACGGTTTTATTAATGAAATTATAATTAGTGGGTGGTGGATGCATTTACTTTTCCATCTGCTTCCATCAACCATCAATAATCTCTTTCACACAGACATTTATTTAAAATATTTAGGGAAATCTGATAAATAAAGTAAAATGATTTAAATAGTGATACCAATACCGTTGGTAGATAGATAAGTGAATGTGACATGTGCTTTGTTTGCATCAAAGGTTTTGGTGAACGTGAACCCCACTGCACAGACCCTCCTCCAACCACCTTAATTTACCAATTAATTAATCAAATATAACATTTTCTGAGATAATTCCTGACCATGATGTTGTTGTTACACAGAATCTAACATTTGGTTCTGTTCCTTGTCGTTTTGAAAATTTTATTTTTCAATTCACGAAATGAACGATGTGTTACGAACAATGATAGTTTGAAATTTAAGTGCGAATTTAAGTCTAAATTATATAATGTTTTACTTTTTGATTTTTAATCAATGCGAGTCTAAGTATCACATTAGTTAAAAATGAGAAAGTAGAACATTATATAAGAATAAAAACTCATAAACTCATTGTCTTAAAGGTTTGAGTTGAGAGTAGTGTCAAACTCTTGTGTGGTTGAACTCAAGTCTCATTGATATTTATTCTTCTCAATGAAACTCTCTCTGTAAACCTAACATCATGAGCATATGTATTTTAAATCATATAAAGAATCAAATTAGGAAAAGAAATATAGTACCCATAATTCCATAATTTCAATTTCAAGATACAGGCAAATTTGAGTAAGTTTGGGGCGAAGTTTTTCATATCATTAAGCACTCAATTTTGGAATGATGATAATACAACGTGAAATGGAAAATTTCTAAATAATTGTTTTAAAGTATTCTAAACAACTCATAACCTCTTTATGTTTATTTCATATCATGCTTCTAATTAAATAAATTGTATTTGGGATTTGCTATTTCGAAGGCATCAATAATTTAAAAAAAAAAAAAACCTATTTACTGTAGAAATCACTATATGAATTTTACATATTTTGAATATTTTATATTAGTTGTATGATTTATATGTTGATAATCTAAGTGGGACTAACTCCACATTAGATACCATATAAAAATAAAAATTTATAAATTTAATATTTGAAGGTTTTAGTTAGAAATATTGTTAATTTTTGTGTGTGTTCTTTCTGGTGATCCTCTCTTGAAAGACCTATTAGTGATATCAAAGATGATTATTAGTCTTGGTAATAAATTTAGAAGAGTCATTGCATCGAAAGTCTTATTGATATAGGGTCATACAAGTTTGTCCCATTAAGAAAGAGAGATGATTTGAATGTGTGTCTTATTATGCATTGGAGATAGGTATTTATACATAACATGATGATCTTAAAAAAGGTATGTAATTATGCTATGCATAATTACAAAATATTTGCTAACCTAATTACAGAGATTTGATTAGCATAATGATAGGAGAATCATATTTCTAATTGACTTAATTAGTAGAGAATAATATATTTTCGATCAGGTACAAGTAAAGGAGTATTTGTGGTTAGCTTGAGAGTGAAATATCGATGTGAAGGAACTCACACTTGAGAAAATGATTGTTGAGATATTTAATGTGGTTAGCTTGAGAGTGAAATATCAATGTGGAAGGACTCACACTTGAGGAAATGATTGTTGGGATATTTAATGTGAATCAAAGTCTCATACTGAATAAAGATGAGAAAGCTGAGGTTGAGCACCATAGAAATAATAATACCCATAAACTCATTGTTTTGAAATTTTCGGCCGGAGGTGATATTAATCCCTTATGTGGATTGGATTTGTCTCATTAGTGTTGTGTCTCTTTGGTAATCCTCTCTCGAAAGACCTATCAATGGTAGGTTTGTCTTGGTGACCGACTTAGACAGATAGTGTGGTTCATATATGAAAGGCTTCCTGATGAAGGATTAGACAAACATGTCTGTTATGATGAACGATAATACAAGTAAAGGGGACTCCCACATTGAGTAGAAATGAAAAAGTTGAGCAATACAGAAAGAAAAATCATAAACCCATTATTTCAAGGTTTTGGGTTGAGGTGGTTCTCATGTTTTATTGGTGTTGTATCTCTCTAAGAATTCTTCCTCGAAAGACTCATCACCATATATATCATATTAATTTTAAAATTTGGAAGAATTTTTATATCAATTATCAATTATATAGTTTTATATAATATTGATTTTGTTATGGATTGATGTTCTATATAGGTTTTGTATGATTAAAAGGAAATAAATAGATACTTTAAACTAATTTTGACGATAAACTATATAAAAAATGGACATATAATATTAGTTTAGGTGAAATTTGTTACGATATCTTAACCTATTAAAGGTCATCTTTCAAAATAGTTTAGTGCAACTTATCTGTTACTTCTCATGACGAATAGGAGGGGATGAAGAAGTCATAAATTCTTTAGTGGATGAGGATTATTTTGCCTTACATTCTTCATTTATTTTTTTCCCGAAGGTCATGGCCTCTTTGTGACAATCTTTCGAGGTAACAATTTTTTGTTGTTGAATTTCTTGAGATTTTTTTTCTTGTGGATAAGTAAGACATAAACCAATTGAGTTTTTGTTTCATTGTATATATGAAAATAATATTAAAAAAGATGAAACAAACTCATCATGACTCATCCTTTCAACTTTAAACACATGTTTCTCACGTCTCCTCATTTATATCATGCTTCTAATATGGAAACTTGTTTTCGTATTTGCCAAAAATATAGTAGCCTTTTAAGTTCATCTTAAATAGTTTGCATTTTGTAGCTAAAGAAGAAAATATCTAGTTTTGAATGAACTTGAAACCCTCAAAATTCTCAAAGAGGTCTTAGCCTCTTTGAGACAATCTATGAATGTAACAACTTTTTGTTGTTGAATTTCTCGAGCTTTTTTCTTGCTTGTGAGTAACTAAGACATAAAATAATTGAGTTTCTGTTTCATTGTGTATATGAAAATCATATAGAAAAAGATGTAACAAACTTATCATGTCTCATCCTTTCATCTATAAACACATTTTTCTCACGTCTCCTCACTTATATCATGTTTCTAACGTGAAAACTTATGTTGATATTTGCCAAATGTATAGTAGCCTCTCAAGTTCATCTTAAATAATTTACATTTTGTAGTTAAGGAAGAAAATATCTTACTCTATATGAACTTGAAACTCTCAAAATTCAAATCTTATTTTTGAAAAATAATTGAAAAGTTATAAGTAATTAATATTGAACACATTTTTAAAATTAATTTTTCATAAGTAAAATTAATACCTAACAAAATATCTTGCCAAATCGATTTTTTATTCCATCTCGATCACATGTCAAAATAGAAACCTTAGATCAAAATAAGACACCTATATAATTGACATAGTGATGTTTTCCACCTTACTTTGTTTTTGTTTTGAAAAAAAAAATGTATAGAAAGACAATTCATTAATATCATAATAGTCAAAGTTATGATCTCAAAATTACGTCCACACTCTAATCAGATTTACTAATCAACAAAAACAGTTTGTAATGCACATTTTTACAACCACTTTTTGTTCATTCAACAATATCACCAGTACAGTAAGGGCTTTCTGTCCCGGTTATTTTTCACATTTTGCCTCGGGTCTGCAACCGAGGCATATTGGGGCGAGGCCAAAAGGTACCTCTTTTGGCCTCGGTTATCACCCCGGAGCCATATACCCAGTTTTATGCCTCGGTTATTTCATAACCGATGCCATATACAGAGTTTTCTTCAACGCATTTTGCACTTTTGAACTCGTTTCAGAGGATGAATTCCAACTCAAAAGTTCCATTCGCGGCCACAGAACCCAGCTTGGAATATCTCTCAACTTCTTCAACATAGAGATTTTGAGTGAATGTTGACCATTTCTCCCAATCTAAGTTTTCTGTCATAAATCTCCCAAAAGAGATAGATTCTCCAAGCGCAGGGATAGGGTTACCCTAAAATCAAAGAACAAAAACAATAAACACCAATATACATTTCACAGGTCACCAAACTCAACAACACATAACAGGAAACTGCAAAATCGTAATATTGATACAAATTGTATCCACAACAGAGCAATAGCAATGGTGAATTTACCATTGACGTCGAAAACCATGGGTGGTCCGTTTCCTCGAGGCCATAGGCAACGCCGCGACAGTGGGTGCAGCGGAGAGAGAGAGAGACGTGCGAGAGAGAGAGAGAGACGCGAAATGGAGGTGCAGCAAAGGGGGCTCGTTCGCGTGGTGGTTGCAATGGCCGGAGGTGGTCGACGGTGGCCGGTGGCCGGAGGGTGTGGTGGCAGTGGGTGCAGCGGAGAGAGAGAGAGAGGGGAAGGAGTTGTAGGCGCAGGCGCGGGGAAGAAGGGTTCGCGAAATTTGAACCCTAAATAAATCCTATGGCTTCGGTTGTTACGGGAACCGAAGCCATTGACCCCCTTTTGGCACCGGGTCTCCTTGGACCGAGGCCAAACAGCTAACGTCCAGCAACTTTTTGGCTTCGGGTCTTACTGGACCGAGGCCTATACCACTGTTTGGCATCGGTTTTGAGCAAACCGGGGCCCATACCCCTCTTTGGCTTCGGGTATTTGGAGAACCGAGGCCTAAAACTTGGGTCTAATTGCAAAAATGTCACCGTGCCATTATATGCTTCGGTTCCTGGCCAACCGAAGCATATCAGGCGAGGTAAAATGAGAATTCTGCACTAGTGTATGTTGTCTTCAAGAATGTTTTTGTTGACAACTATTTAAGGAACAACATCATTATTGATATTCAATATATATAAATTGTGTTTAAAAACAACATGCCTTAACATTTCGTACTCCTTAAAGAACCTTCACACCTCATATTGGAACAACCTTCAACACCTCATTAATTTCAGTTACACCCATCCAACTTCAAACTAATTATCTGATTTAAAAAGGTTCATTTTCTAATATTTCATAAATATGTAAATTTTAATCAACATTTTTTATATTTTACAAAATTTTCCAACATTTCATATTAGTTTTTAGGCGTTAGAAAATAAAAGTTATGACATCAAATAAATTTTAGTCAAATATGTACCAAAAAATTAACATAAAAAAATCAATCGAAATTTTATTAAATATATGTAATGTGATTAAAATATACATAGTAATGAAGTGTGATAAATGTTTAATCTTTTCAGACTATCCAAATGTTTGAATCAAATTTAAACTTAATATTTGATGAAAAACTATCATTTATATAATCCTACATATATAATGTTAATCACCAAAACTAAAAGCGATTTTTGAATGCAAATCATAATTATAAGAGAGTATAACAATTTGACCATCTAGATGAATACTCTTGTAAGATAATCCTTTTATGCCTTTTACTAATAATGAGATGTCAGGATAGAAAACTATGTAGTATGATTTATGGGTGTAACTTATTTATATGGATGAAAATTTTCTTTGATATTCCTATTTATCCATTATAAAATAAAATTATCATTTAATTAATATACATTAAAAATCTAATAATTACCAAAATATAGTTAAATATTTTAATGTATATACCCTACAAAAAAAATCTTAATTAATCACAAATTTTAGTGACAAAAAATAATTAGTCACTATAATGATCAATGTTAATACCAATTTATAAACTACAAATTAGTGATAATTAAAATAGTTTCTATTATGAATAAAAAATTATAGTTAATCTCCAAATTAGTAAGTAAATTAGTTTCTATTATGAATTGTTCTCTAAATTGATCATTAATATTAATTACTACAATTTTAGTTATAAAAGAAATTGGTCTTCAATTAGAAAATTTGATCTTTAAATTAATCTATAAACATATTTTTTATCACTAGGTCATCATTTACAAATTTTCTTGTAATGATAAACTGAAATTTTAAATTTATGGTTGTGCGTTGCTATGTTTTTTGTGTTGTCTGAATTTTCAAAATATACTACTATAAGTATACTAAAAAGTTTTTAATATATTCTAAAACATTAAAATTATTGTCTATAAATATATTTTTAAGGTTCATTATAGATAATATAAAAAAACTCAATAAGAATCCAAATTCGGAAAATTATTGGCTGCAGAAAGAAATAAGCCCGTCCTGTTGAAGCCAGTTTTGAGGTATGTGGGCTGGGCCCATTAATTTCGGTGCATTTGGTTTTGAAAAATCAATAGTACAAGAATACAAATATGCAACAAGCATCAGCCTTCTCTTTTTTAATCAATCAACTTAAAGTGTAATTTTAGATTAATAAATCAGAAAAAACATTAAAAATAAATTTAAAAGGTGTTTATAATTTATAAACTAAAGTCTTACATTATTCACACACTAATAGTTTGAAGCATAATCAAACTTTAAAGTTTAAGAAAATTAATTAAGTTACCATCATAATGTAATAATTTAATAAGTTAGACAACTAACAATTACATAAACTTGTTACTAAACATAATTTAATAGTGATCTGGTATGTTTTTAAACCTCAAAATTATACAAAGTTATGAATAATTGAAAACTGTACACAACGCTTTATTATGTATTGGTTAAGATCATCATTCAATATTGCAAGCTGCATGTGCCTTTTGATTTTGTTCATCTTTGAATGTCATTGAGATCCTTGGAAATTGCAATGGTAGAAACAAGAAACACGGTGGATAAAGATTAGGAAAACGATCTTTTGAGACAAAAAAGTGACAAAGTTCACGTAGTGATGTGGCACCCATTAATATTTTTATTTTTTATTTTTTTGGAAAATACTAAATAGAGTTTTGAGTTCCTAAAATTTCAGGGCTTGGCGGTTTTTTATTTTTTTATCCATTCATCTTTTTTTTCAAAAGCAAGAGTAGCGAAGGAGATTTGTTTGCATTCTGTGACGACTACAAAAAAGGGTTTATTATCTCAGTTTGGAAGTTTAGTGCTTTGACCTTCTTTTTCCCTTCTCTCTCTATTGGCGCGTCCCCAAGTGTCGTTGATGGTGTCGCAGTGCTCATCTACAATTCTTCATAGGAAAACAATAAATCTTTGTCTTTTTGGTGAGATCGTTACATATTAAGGATTGGGAAACCCACACCAGATAAACTAATCCTTAATATGGAACGATTTCACGAAAGAGACAAAAATTTATTATTTTCTTGTGAAGAATTGTGGACGAGCACCGCGACACCATCAACGACGCTTTAGGACGCACCAATCGGGAGGGAAGGGAAAAAGAAGGTCAAAGCATCAAACTTCCAAATTGAGATAAGGAATCCCTTTTTGTGGCTGTTACATAGCGCAGACAAACCTTTTTTGATGCTCTTGCTTTCAAAGAAGAAGATGAGTGGAACAAAAAAATAAGAAACCACCAAACTCTGGAATTTTAGGAACTCAAAACTCTATTTGGTATTTTTCAAAAAAAAAAATTCAAAAAATGAAATATTAATGGTTGTCACGTGACTTTGTCAAAACATCGTTTCTGTAAAGATTATCGTGTGCATGTTGGTAGAAACAAATAATTTTGTTTAGGCACTAAATATGAATTCTGGAAATATTTCCAAAGCCAACGTAAATTTATTTTATGAAGGAATAAGTATAAATATAAAATTTTTAATTTTTAAAAAACTAAGTATATTTTAGCTACATTTTTTTGTGTGTTAGATGTATGTTCTTTCTTATTGTCTCTTGTTTCTTGAAGACCTACCTACCACCTATTCTTTTTTATCCGATCTTTGTAGCTCTTGTTTTTGAAACTTTTATGTTGACTTCGTTATGTATATCAAGAATTAATCGAAATGTGACATTAACAAAAACTAATAACTATCGATTAATATTTGTCGAAAGAAAAACACGTTTTCTCCTTATCTCTATCACCACTTTCTTTTTTTATAATGAAAAATGATTTTTTAACGACTAAATTTTCGTGACTTTTTTTTCATAACCCGATATGACATCTTTTAAGTTGTTTTTTATCTTTCCATTTTCTCATTTTTTTCATATTTCAAAACCATTTAAAACATGTCATATCAGGTTGTGAGAGAAAGTTGTCAAAATTTAGTTATCAAAATATCATTCTCTATTTGTAATCATATTCTTTTCCTTTCCACGTCACTCTTTGTTCTCCTCCAATATACACATACTTGTGGAATAAGTTTGTGCTCAATCATGCCTCCTTCTACGTATCTCAATAAATTTAGCAATCTCCTCCAAAAAAAATAAAATAATACTCCCATCCTATAATAGTGCCCTTTCATTGTTGTTTACATCTTCATCACACAACCTATTTTCCTTAATTAGATTTTTATCCTCCACAATTTTTTCTATATTTGAAAAATCACCCATTGGAATTTTAAGTGCTAATAATTTCTCATCGTCTCCATCCTCTCGATCACCTATGCTCATAATATCATCATTGGCCTTAATTTGATTTAAACTTCATTATACATATATGTATTTTAATCAGTTTTAGGAGCCATTATTGATGTCATTGAGTCAATTAGTTATTACATAATAAAAAACAATAAAAGCTCTTTCTCTAATATCATAACTAAGAAAAGTCACATAATGTGCAAGTCTAATTCTAATCAAAATACAAATATTTTAAAAAGGTAAAAATAGATGATCCTCTTACTAAACATAAAATGGAATTACATCCCATTGAATGAATATATGTGATATACACAAATCGAATCATTTTTCTATTGAATTTATCCTTAATCACCACCCACCAATGAATGGTTCCATTAGAATTTCAATTACCTAACTCATCGTGGTACAATATTTCAAGAAACTAAATCACAATTGTGATAGTTAATGGTGAATTCATTGTAACAACTAACAAATTTTGCATCATTTTAGAATCTCATTTGCATGTGCAATTCCCTCACCCCACCCTAATTAGAAAATTATGGCTCAATTACGTGTAATGTACAAAACACACACACACGAACATGTATATGTCAAACAACTTCACACAATGTTTTCCATCTTAATCAACATCACCCTTCGTCCTTTTCCCCCATTGTTGTCTCAAATTCTTTGCATCAACATCCTCACCATTTTTTTTTTTCTTCTCTTCTCAATCCACCCTTTTGAAAATGGAGTTCTTCCAAAAGGCGAAAGTGGTGCGTTTGAGAAGCTACCATGACAAGTACATGTTGGCCGATGAGAATCAAGAAAACGTGTTCCAAGACCGTAACGGTTGCTACAATAACGCTAAATGGGAAGTGGAGATGATAGAAAACTCAAATTTCATAAGATTGAAAAGTTGCTACGGAAAATACTTAACAGCTTCAAACATGCCATTTCTATTGAGAGGAACGGGAAAAAAAGTGTTGCAGAGTTTGCCTTCTAGGTTGAATTCTGCTATGGAGTGGGAACCCATAAGAGAAGGGGTGCAAGTGAGGTTAAGAACACGTTACGGACAATACCTTCGTGGCAATGGAGGATTGCCACCTTGGAGGAACACCATCACCCATGATGTTCCTCATCGAACGGCAACGGCAAACTGGGTTCTGTGGGACGTTGACATAGTGGAACTTCGACCTAGGAATCAACCGAAACCTAGACCAAGGCCAACACCTATTACACCACCCATTTCTCGTTCCTTGAATCCAACGCCACTGTGTCTTTCACCTTCTTCTTCTTCTCCCTCGGACATGGATTCATTGGTAAAGATTGATCTCCGATCTCCCACAACACCCGAGGTTCGTCTCATCAAACTTAGGGCAAAAAATAAACTAAAAAGAATCTTCATCATTACCACCATTCTTTCTTTCAGATCAAGTATGAGATTGAAAAAACTGAAAATGGATTCAATTTTTAGCCACACTGGGTTTTAATTTGTAGGTGATGCATGACTCTTAGATTTTATTAGTTTTGTGCATGCATGATATTTCAAATCTTTGAAAACAATTTAAATGTATTGTGCTTTGGAAGAGTACTTATCCTTTAGAATTTTCTTAAAAAGATAAATTGTTTTCTTGTATATATATATATATGAAAATTTATATTATGTGATATTTTCAATTTCATGCATGTTTTTTTATTTAAACATTGATTTTCTATGTCACAAAATACCTTTTAACTAAGATATATATTTGAGCAAAAAAAATGGATCACAAATAACAAGATAGTAGATTGTAATTTGTTGTTGAAACAATTTAAATTATTTCCAAAATAATATGATAGTATACGAAAAAAATGTTATGCTCAAATAATTCATTTTAACCATTTGATTGATGTCAAATATTTATCAAATTTGTTGATAACAAATATCTACTCTGAATCTAGTTAATCTTATTTAATAAATTGTTTTATTTCAATTATTTCTTCATTCACAAAATAGACATGGTTTCACTTATGCTAATTATTGATTCAAACATATCATTTATTGTTATTCATATATGTCTTCTCCATATAATTTTTTTCATTATCATAAATACATAATAGGTAAACAAAACTTAGTAATTTTTTCATTGATATTTGAGAGTGAAGGTATGGAATTAAAAACATCCTTATTTTGATGAAAGTAATTTTTTTTTTATTTCAATTTTTGTATGCAGCCTGAAGATTCACAAGAGTGTTTATCACCTGTGAAAGAAGGAAGAGTTATATTTTATAATGTGGGTAACGAAAATGGTGATGTTGATGATGCAAAGAAAGAGTCATATTTTATCTTTAAAGGAAGTTGTGTGAATGAACTAAAAGATAAATTGAAAGAAGAAACAGGACTTGATGATGTTCTTGTGTGTTGTCGCAATCCAGTCACAGCAAAACTTTATCCACTTCGTTTACAATTACCTCCTAATACTTGTGACATGCATGTAGTTCTTGTTCCTTCTTCATTCCAAGGTCAGTTTTTTCTTTACCTTTTTTCTCTTACATTCAAGTCTTCTAACAATACATTCTCTAACACACTCCTCTTACATATTTTCTACTACCGGCTGAAATTTATCTGTAGTTATCAAAATTGAACAAATTTTTAAAAATAACTGTTGAAAAACCTACGTCGACTAGAGATATATAAGTCAATTTCATAGTATATAAGTGGATGTTTATAGTATATAAGTGAATGCAAACCTCACCTTATAAGTCGATTTTGTGGAGTTGAGTTATACTTAAAGTTAGATGTATAAATGGGTGCAAACTTTACCTTACATATAAGTGGATGTTCATAGTTTATAAGTGAGTGCAAACCTCATCTTATAAGTTGGTTTTGTGGGGTTGAGTTAGACTTAAAGTTATATATATATATATATATATATATATATATATATATATATATATATATATATATATATATATATAAGTGGGTGAAAACCTCACTTCACATATAAGTGGATGTTCATAATATATAAATGGATGCAAATCTCACCTTACAAGTCGATTTTGTAAGATTGAGTTAGATTTAAAGTTCACTTCTTAACGATTACTAAAATGGACAAATTCTCCTGAATCTTGATTACATTTCTAGGTTTCATATTTATCATCTTTCTTCAATTTGGAGTTCATTATTTTATTTTTATTTTTACAGAGCAATGATGCACGGAGGTCACAGTTCTTTTAGCAGTTGAAAACAACAATAGTTGTATATATACATATTTGTTGAGTTGAGTATACAAGTGTGGATGAGTACAGTAATCCTTCAAACACAATGAGGCAACAACCAACCATGAAGAACTCAAATTTCAAAATTTTCAGAATTGGTTGTTTGGAATGTAATGCAAAATGGCAAGTAATGTCGTTTTCTTAATTAGGAACTCCATGGCCTCTTCAATAATTATTGAGTTAATATCAAGTTGTAATCTTTCTAGTTATATACATTCTCACATTTTATTTACATTCTTGTTAAGCAAAAATGTGTCTAGCCTTAAAAGGGCATATATATATATATATATATATATATATATATATATATATATATATATATATATATATATATATATATATATATATATATAAATCTTTGATAGAGGAATACATTAAAAAAAATACCATGTAATATGTATGAACAACTAGAGACATGATACATAAGACACAAACACACTTTCATATGTGTAGCCACATCAAAATTATGTTTACTCTTAAGCTAGATGTGTATATGAAAAAAAAAAATCACTACAAAGTTTCTTATACTAACTACTTTTAAGCATAACTTAAATCTTTGACCGTATTTTTGTAAGAATCTTTTAGCTTAAATTTGCTTCTTTTTTTTTTAATTCAAAATAATTTAGATATATCTATTAATGATTGTATTTGGACATATGTTGCATAATATATAGGGTTAAATATGTTAGTACGTAGTCCCTTAACTTTCAGTGAAAATTGAAATTAGTTCATCTTTGAAACTTTGGTCCAATTTAGTCCTTTAACTTTACACAATATATGGATTTAGTCTTTTTAACCAAATTTTATTAAGTTTATTTGACGTTTCAAACATATTTTTTAGTTAACATTAAAGCGAAAATTTGTCAAATGATGAAATCAACTAAAATGCTATTATATATAAAACGCATTTGAAACGTCAAATAAACTTAACAAAATTTTGTTAAAAATGACTAAATTAAATTTAGGGAACTAAATTAGACTAAAGTTTGAAGAAGGACTAATTCCAATTTTTATTGAAAATTAAGGAATTAAAAATATATTTAACTTTAATATATATATATATATATATATATATATATATATATATATATATATATATATAAAATATTTTTAATTATTATAATTTAGGGTTGCTATGAATAGAAAGGGAGAACAACCCAATCACTTACCATCTACTTGTAAAATAAATCGTATGTTGATTGTTTGATAATGATTTTTTGATAAGAAAACTTAGATATATGTATTTTCTTTGTTGTTGTACAATTATATTTAAATGTTATCTCAATAATTACGTAATATTTTATTATAGAAATAACGCGTAAAGTAATGTATATACTTGTCTTTTCTTTTGCAACATATTATTAAAGAATTAAAACGAACATATACTAAAAATCATATATTTCAATCTTAAACTTTACTCTTTTAATTCATTATAATGAGTGTGTTTTAGACTCCGATTAGGATTTGCCTTCTCTTATTACAATCAATTCATTGATTTATGGATTAAATGTGATGGTCATACAATATTCTTAAAAAGGTTCAATTCAACTATGATGATCACCTTATAGCTATTATGGTTAGTGATTTACACATTTTTGTAATTTTATAGTATGAGTATTCAAAAGTTTTTACTCCTAAAATAAGAAAAAAATGGGTTGATTCAGGTAGCTTTAAATTAAAATAATAAAATTATGAGACTTCTTTTTAATATATTGTTCAATTTTTAGAATATAGCAAGATTAGAAGTAGTGTATGATTAGATTCCAAAACATAAAAGGTTATTATAGAAAAGATTCCAAAAGCAAACAATTTTAAAATTATTGATATAAGTTAACATACATTTTTAACATAAAATCTTAAAATAATATATCAATGAGTCTTTATTTGTATCTTTATATTGTTTTACTTTATTATTATTATTATTATTATTATTATTATTATTATTATTATTATTATCCAGTATGAAATTCACACTTGAATTTCCATCGATAAATATAAATAAAAAAAAACATATATAAACAAATAATAATAATAATAATAATAATAATAATAATAATAATAATAATAATAATAATAATAGATATGACAAAATCATTACTATCCATTTCAACAAGTAAGTTTGGTCCATGAACAAATTCAAAATTACAATGTCTGAACTAAATCTCTATTAATATGTGAAAAAGTCTTCATTATATTTTCAATTGCTTATCCTAAAAAAAATATTAAAATTGAAAAAAAAAAGTACATTAAAACATAAAGCAATATATATTTAAAATTTAAAAAAATAGATTAAAAAATAAAAAGTCATTTTCAACAACACAACCCATTGAAAAATGAAATTCTTCTACAAACAAAGTTGATATTGGTACTCAAACTGTGAGAACTCTCCTCCGTCATGATTCACATTTATTGCATATCTTTAAAAATTAAAGAGAAATCTTGCACTTTGACATGAGTTACTAAATAAAAATTATTAAATAAATGAAAAAAAAAATTGTACAAAAGTACATAACTCTTTTGGAGAAGAAGAAAACTATGTTAGGTTAGAAAGAAGAAAGTTCTTTAAAAATGGAAACTTTGTCAATAATAAATACCAAAAAATGGATAAATACATAGCATTGTGATTGTTAAAGACGTCTTAAAGAATGGTAAGAAAGAAGAGTGTTGCAAAAAAAATTGAAACTTTGTCAACAAAACCATAAAAATAGAAAAATACATATCATTGTGATTTTTTCAAGAGGTATTAAACATTGAAGACGAAATTATGTTTGTTTTGTGGTTAGAGAGACTTCTATGTGATCTTAAACCGATCTTTAATCTTTGATTTTTTCCAACCTTTTTCATCTTGTCCAACCATTCATTAATATAAACAAAACAAGTGTTAAAAACCAAAAAAGAAAAACATGAATATGTTAGATCAGAAAGAAGAAAGTTCTTTAAAAATGAATTTTTTGTCAAGAATACCAAAAAATAGATAAATACATATCATTGTGATTGTTGAAGAAATCTTAAAGAATGGTCAGAAAGAAGAGGGTTGCAAAAAAAAAAAAAAAAAATCAAAACTTCGTCAATAAAATCATAAAAATGGAAAAAATACGTACCATTATGATTTTTCAAGAGGTCTTATGAACAACATCATAAGAATTCATGCCTCTTTTGTGGTTGAAGAGACTTGCATGTGACATGAGGACTATGGAATAAATAAAGTAATATTGTGTGTGTGTTTGTGGTTGATGGAGGGTAAGAAAAAGGGTAAGAGAAAGAGAGTGAGAAGGAAATGAATTTGTTAGTGAATGATAAGAGGTAGGTTTAGGCTCAAAAGTTTTGAATTTGGATTATTGATTTATTTTTTGGTGTTGGAAAATTTTGAATGAGTTATACGTCAATATTTTTTCTGTTTGTGGATGAAAAATTTGAATTATATGTTTTACAAATATATTATTTTATTAAGAAGTTACTGATGGTTAAGTTGGCTTATGTATAATATTAGATTAGATTGTTAGGATGGCTTTTTGTGTATATAATTAGATTTGATTTTAATAAAGTTGATAAAAGTGTATGATTGAATTGTAGTAATTTTAGTTTTGTTGTAAGTTACAACATATTTTTCTCCGTTGTTGGAGTGTGTGCAAGGTTCAGAATCCTACTTCCCCCATATACTATATGCTATATTCTTTAATTTAAACCTACCACAAAATATTTTTTTTCTGCATAACTCTAAAGTTTAATGTAATACGAAAGAAGCTGCAACACCAACCAGTAAAAGTGTAAAGCCAAAACTGTGTGTTCATGCTTTAGCTTTGATTCCAAGCCTTCATCATGTTACATTGTTCCATATGAAGGATCAAATGCAACCTTGTCTTTTTTCATAGCTAGCAACATGGAACAGTTATAACACAGTTTTTCAATGAAAAGGGAAAGCAAAACATTACTGTTAATTCGCAGTTCGCAGTTCTCAGTTCTGACACTGTCACACTGACACCTTCCGAGAATGATCAATTCAATCAACAAAAACAAGTTAATGATAGAACCAATCTCTTTGAAATTAGTCACTAACGTGTGTGGGATCATCATAACACAACCAGTGACATTGTAATGTTCTTTTTCTCTTTCTGCATAATTACTATTACAACTGTGAAACGGAAATTGGCATAGCCAATTTGTTCTCCTTGAATATATTTCTCTTTGCCCATTATAATATTAATACTTGGCAATAGATTATTGTTTTATCTCTTTAAGAAAAATGAAAACACTACAAACCGTAGCCACAATAGCAACATAAGTGATTGATATCATTGACTTTGTAACATGACAGGAGAGAGAAATAGAATAAATAATAATAGTGAGTTAAATGTTTGGATATGGTCAAAGTGTCTATAAATCAATCCTAAATAGGAACTAATAATTGAACTAGTTAATGACTATTCAGTAATTTGGGGCTAAAATGAGAGAAGAAGAAAGAATAAAGTTGAATTGAATGACCAGACATGTACAATATTGATAATTATTATAAACAAGTAGGTTTCCAAATCACAAAGGAAAGGAATTTGCTGCAATGATTTATCGCTTTGGTTCACCCCATATCTTGCTTTCAAAAAATTCACCTAGCATTTGCTCAAGATGTTCTGGAGAATATACCATGTACTTATAAGGATTTTTGCCGTTCTCTATCACGGGCCTGAAAGATTAAATACATGTTCATCACCACAAAAGGAATCAAATTTGTGAGAAAATTCAGAAACTGAAAAGAAAAAAGATATAGACATAGTTCAATAGGTGTTTTTAGTGTTGTTCTCCGATCACAATTAAAGTTTTACTTTGACAATCTATCTTGTCTTTCAGTGCAGATCTTTATTATGCTGATCATCAAAGTAAAACTTTTCATGAGAAAACAACTCTAAAAACAATAAGAAAATGCTTCCAATTTTGTTCAAAATTAATTGAAATATACCCAAAACGTTTAAGGAAAGATCTATATGCGGGTAACAAGACTTCAGCAACAGCCAATCTAAGAGATTCACGCAATTCACTGTCAGGAACAGTCCATTGAGATTGTCGTTGGTGAAGCTCTTCAATTTGATCGTTAAATGTCTTGAATCTATCTTTAATCATTGTTCTTGTGACTGCATTAGTGTTCTCACTTGCTGGGACAGTGAGGCATTGTAAAATCTACAAGGTCATCCAGCAGTATCTATCATTGAAACCGTAGTCATGCAAACTCAAAATTATTCAAAATTATAAACATTTCTCTACAGTTTATGAAATTGAAGAGTGAAACCTTTGCCCAAGAAATCCTTTTATACTGATTTGCATGTTGTTGCACAATTCTTCTATGTATTTGCACCCAATCATCCCCTAACATGTCCTTTGCCTCTGACCTACAAGTACAATAAGCAAAATGGAATTGGATCCAATTTGAAAATCAATCTCACAATTCAATTATGGTAAAAAACAAAAAAGTACATAACCAACCTTCTCACAGATCTCACTATGTAATGGATGTTATTCATAAGAAACAACTGGGTCAGTGCTGGATCTTTATATTGCTTTGATTTTCCATCCAAGTTAGTTTGCAGAGCCTGCATAATCCTTGTTGTAATAATTGCTAATTGTCCGTCCGGGTCATTGGGATCAAACTCATGAAAAAGTAATTTCAAGGTTGATTGATAACTGTTTGCATTTAGAATAAACAATTACATTTTAACATCTAAATCAAATTACATTATCATATCATAGAAAACATTGATGAAAAACAATTATTTCTTGAAATCCTTTTGGAAGTGTTTATAAAATATTTCGGAAAAGATAGGTAATTAATTACACAAACACAATCGAAGGGAAAACATTTGGATATTACTCACTCATACAGAAACTTTACGTAATTGATGACGTAGCTGGTTAAAGGGTGGACAGTTCCATCCATTACAGTAGTTTTCGTAGCATCTTTTTCAACTGCTTCCTCAAAATCAACAAAGGTTTCTTGGGCAGTTTGAGCTAATCTCTTTGACAAATTTATTGCAGCTTCTCTCATTTCAGTGCATGTTTTACTTTCAAAAAGTCTCTCAATCTACATCATGGACCACCCCAATAAAAAACAGTGAGATATAAATATAAGAAAATGACATAAAATAAATTTTTTAAGATTTATTTAAGAAGTTTATAATACCTCTGGTTGAAGCTCTCTCATTATCTCATACATGTCTAGAAGAACAAATAATTTTTCAGGTGACCTCTTACTTTTTGCAACAGCCTCTCCAAAACTAAGAAGCATGGCCACACTACCAGCAGTGACTTCGGCAAAACATTGAGATTTCAAAGAGTCCACACCATCAAATATTTGATCACAAATTTTCTTCTCTCCAACAATCAACAATTTGACCTATTCAAGGAAAGTTAGAAAAATGCAGAGAGCAGAACAAGTAGAAAAAAAAAAAAAAATCTTATTCATCTTACAGCAATCCTCATGTAATGAATCCAATTCCCAATCTTTGCCTCCAAAACCTCCCATTGCATTTTCTGAACGTCATCCTTACTCAACCTTTCCACACCTAACTTCCTAAGACTTTGTTCCAGGACTGTCGCTCGGGTATCTCTACAAATTTGGAACATAGATCACAAACCGTACTTGACAAAAAAAAAAAACCAAATAGATTTATAGTTTTAGAGCACATATGAATGCAACCACTTCGTCACTTGATTATATGAAAAAAATATATATATTACCTGTATATTCGGAAAAGTTGTTGTTGATGGCCAGCTTGAACCATTTGTTGTGCTAAATCATGTAGCAAAGGTATGACTCTTGGTGGAATGAGAGTTGGAAGTGCGAAAGTGACAGCTTCTGAACTTTGTTTTCCGGAATGGTTTTTTCCACCACCCTCACCTTTCCCAGAATTTGAGGGCCTTAGGGAGTTTGGTAGGCACTCAAAAAGGCGATCAGGTTCCACAGGTTTACTGAAATAAAAAGCTAATTTTATAAAAAGATAAAAAAAAAAAAATATATATATATATATATATATATATATATATATATATATATATATGGATAGACTTTTTAACTTTAGGTCTACAAGAGAAAAAAATCAAGCGTCCAATGCGAGATAAATTTAAGGAAGGAAAATGATAATTTTCCTTTAAGGAAATACTTGACGTAGTTGAATACATACTTTTAATAATGCAAATTCAAGTACACAGCAATTTTGCTAAAAACTTCACTGATACTAAAAAAAAGAAATTAAATAAAGATCAATTTTAGTGACAAATCTTTATTATAAATTGATATATAAATGGATAACTAATATTAACATTAATTATTAAAAAATTTAGTTTCTAAATTAGTTTTTAATTAATAAATTAAACTTTAAATATATTTTTTGTCATTAAACTTTATTATTATTTAAAAAATTTCTTGTAGTAAGTAGGAATTACATACTAAACTACAAATTATAATTTAGTAAACTTGAATTAAGTTCCTATTGAAAAATTAAAAATAATATGTATTTGCCTTTTAGGCTTATAATATGTATTACCTTTAACACTTAAAAATAATATTATTAAATAATATGTATTACCTTTAACACATTGGCCTATTAAACTAAATAACTAAGAAGTTAATTTGTGAAGTGAGTTATATATGCAAGCAAAATACTATCAAGGTGAAATTCCTCGTGTGAAATTTCAACACTGAAAAACTATAAAGCAAAAATTTAGGTCTTTTGATATTGAGTTGAGTTAATAGTAGTTTTACGTGTGAAGATAAGAGCAAAACTTGATGAGAATACCATAAAGGAATTTGAACCAAACTTGAGAATCAATAACTTGAATAATTTGTAGTTTGTTTAGCCTCGAGAAACATAGTTTGCACATAAAAACAACTTTATTAGAAAGAAAGTTTATTTGAATAAACATAGTTTTAGAATACAAGTTTGTGCCAACAATAAAAGTTGTAAATGAAACTAAAAAAATGGTGTAGGTTCAACTCTTTTCACTAAATTTTGAAAAATATAAAATTGGTCCGAAAAGTTTAGAAGAAAGTATTAAAAAAGTTGTGAGTTCAATTATTCTTATTAACCAAAATTAACAACTAATGTTTATTGATAAAAGAAAAGAATGACATAAAAAAGTAAGTGTAAGATATAATATAAACATCAATGGAAAAGAAAAATTAGCAATTAAAATTTGGGAAGACGAACCTATAATTTGTCAAAAGATGTTTGAATTCCTCTTCTAACTTTGTGATAGCTTTGGCAAGCAAGGTATTAGCGTGGGTGACAATAGCCTCGCTACTTTTGAAGCTCTTTTTACTACTAAAGAAACGAACATTTGCCCTCAACTGATCAACTGCTCCTAAATAGCTTTCCAGATCCTCGTGCGGCCCTCGAAGGATTTTGGCCTCCGCCTAATAATTAAATTTCAATCAAAATCATGAAAAAAAAAACATTATTAATCACTACTGATTTAATTTAATTTAATTGAAAAACTATAATGTAATATATTATTATACTTATACGAAATCCAAAGCGGCATGTGATTTTAGTAATAAAAATATAATTTAAAGAAGACCAAAATCTTGATAAAATATAAAAGTTAAGCATCAAACTTTAGTTAAAAAAACACAAAAAGGGGGTAATGGAATCAAAAATGAAATTTAGTGCCTTTCATTACCTTAGTTACAATATTTTTCATTTTATATTTTCATCAAGTTGGCTCTTCAAATCATAAAATTATGAATAATAATACTTTAACTCACTTTTTTAATTTATTTTTAGTTTATCATTCTAATTATCATCATATCATTATATCACATCACTAAAAAACATTAAAATAAATAATCTAATAATAATTAAAATAATATATTGAAAGTGAATAAAAAAAATAAATTAAAATATCATTATCTTAAAATTATATATCCTATGTAAGTAAGACGAAAATTAACTGAAAATAAATAAAAAAGTAAAACAAAGACTCACCAGCCGTGTCTGGTCGAAATGATTCAAAATCCCCTCTGCTGCTTTTAGAGTCTTGTCAATGTTATCATGTGCACTACGAATTGAATGCGTTTTTATCTAATATCAACCCAAAAAGAAAATTGAAACAACAATCTAGTCAAGTAAAAAACCAACTAAACTCTAGAAAAATAGAGAATATGGTAAACTAACATATTTGAGATAGATAATTTTTTCCCTTCAATTATAATATATATATATATTGTATAAATTTACTCTTATTTTTACAGGATAATATTTTATAAAATGGTCTGTTTTTATTTAGTAACTATTTTCACTAGTTTAAATAAATTTGATACAAGTTAAATACTTATGTGTTCTTTTAACTAAAATTTTTAATTTATTGTAAATGAAACGATCTAACAAAAATTGAGATGACATATATATATAGTGAGATTTTTTTATTTTTATTTCTATCATCTATCGGTCAGCTACGATAAAATAATTTTTTGGATTAAATATATTTTTTGTCCCTTAATTCTAAGTGAATTTTAACATTTTGTACCAATTTAGTTCTTTATCTTTTAAAATACATAAATTTAGTCATTTTAATCAAATTTTATAAAATTTAGTCGACATTTCAAACGCGTTTCATAATAATAATATTTGATTTAATATTAAAAAAATATCAAATAATATAAATAACTTAAATATAATATTGACATAGGTACAAAATATTAAATAAATTTAACAAAATCTTATTAAAAAAATTAGATTCAAGTATTTTGAAATATAAACAACTAAAATAACCTAAAATTTTGAAATAGACTGACTCCAAAATTCACTAAAAATTAAAAAACAAAAACATATTTAATTCTAATTTTTTTAATTCAGCCGCAAAAAAACATGATTAATATTTAACAAATATCGTATTTTAATTCCACTAATTTAGATTTGTATCTCCTCCCAGAAACTTTCAACAAAATCGTTCTCGAGAAAAATTATATCCTCATAAACGAACTTCTAAACGTGAATTCGAAAATTTCCTTTCATCCAAACGCAAACGCTCTTGCTAACGAGAAATTGAACAATACAACTCTTAATTGCTGCAATGTTAAGTGACGAAAGAAGTAACATAAACACATTGTATTGCTATAATCGGAAGTGTGTGATTCACGTGATTCATACCTTCCGCCATTAAAAGCGACACGTACGAGCGTACCTGAGTGGGACGCATGGCGGTTTCGAGCGCAGAGAGACGATGATCGAAGGAACCGAGAATGGAAACCATGCTATCGGTGATGGTCTGGCTCTTGTGAAGTGACTCCTTTACGAACGTCGCTCTATCTCGGAGAGCGTCCATCGCTTTCGATATCTCCATTTTTACATCAATTTTTTTCTCTCACTTTTTCGTCTCTGTTCATCAAACTCAAAACCAAAATGAAAATGAAAATGCACATTGGATCTAAAATTCGTGACCCCTTTTTTTTGCTCCGACGTGTGTTAGTTTCTTTCTATTCTCACTGTGTTTCCGTGCTCCTCGCTAAACGGTTGAGGTTGAAGGTACTCTCTGGGACCTTTGGTTTTAACTTTTAATGTAACTTTCTTTGTATTTTTTTTTACCTCCATGTCCATGCCAATTATTTTATAATTTTAACTCAATAATTAAAAATAAAAAAACTGTCGGTCTGATGTACCTTTAACTGATTTAATAATCTTTTCTTTATTGTTAAGATTCTTTTAATTTATTTTATTATTTTAATTTTTTTAATTTAATCCACTCACTACAAGAATACACTCAATTAACAATTATAAAAATGCGTCGGTCAATAGTGTCAGTTTTGTGTACACAACATGAAATAACGACCATCTACCTGTAGATTATAATAATTTAAAAATAAAATAAAAGTTTCATTCATTAGGTAAGGTTTTACCCTCTTTCTAAATTTCTTAACAAAATTTTTTCTCACGAGGAGAGCTTAGCCGCATCTTTGTATACTTTTTTTTTTAAATTTTAATTATTGATTTACTTATGAATGTGTTGTTTTATTTCATTTTGATTCTTTTATTATATTTTGGTTTAAATTAGTCTTTTTATCTTTTAAAAATGTTTAATTTAATTCTTTTATTATTTTTTATCCAATTTAGTATTTTTTAATTATTTAAGTTTGTCCTCTTTAATTTAAAACCAAATTAGTAATTAAATCTAATTACAACTTATATAAATAGAAGAAACACCCGCAGATAAGGTGCCACATGGTGACCCCATCATTCCATCCAGGCTTATTCCTTCTAGCTCCCAAGGTGCATCCACTTCAAGTGTGGAATACTGTGCATCTACCTCAAATGTAGAATACTACGTCCCCATCAAATCATTCCACTTAAATGTTAAAAATTTTGAGTATTTAGATGAGGGGTAAAAAATTATATAATTTAAAGATTTAGTTGGAATGATTTTATGTATAAAGTATAAAAAAATATTTTAACATAAATATATAAATTGTAATTAAACAAAATAAATAAAAGGACAAAAATAATCAAAGTAACTTATTATAGGACTAAATCACTAATTAATCATTTTTTAGTTAGTTTTTTCTTTGTAGAGTATAGCTTTCTTTATTTCTTTATTTTTTTTAAAATAATTTTCTTCTTCAAAAATTAATTTTATCTTAGTGAGAATTTTGCCCATTTTTATATGGGCTATTATTGGTTGACAAAGTTTTTTAACAAAGTTTTTGACAAACTTTCTTATTTTGGTATTATTTTATTATTTTATTATATAAATATATAAATTGTAATTTTAAAATAGTATTATTTTATTATTTTATTTTAATTAAAAAATAAAAATTTAAGTTTGTTAATTCCATTTTTAGATACTTTGTTAACTTTGTCAAAAAAAGGTTTGTCAATAGGTAATTTTTGTGACGTCCCATTTTAATAGATTATTCTACCAAATAAGCATCACATAATTATAATAACGAGAACCAAGCAGATAAACATGAAACATACGGAAGTGGCTATTACAGTCATCCATAGGAGTAATTAGG
>Ga0214545_1005229_pt1 | contig 23625 bp, 20 predicted proteins | sample CNSS4metaG_FD_160064 | JGI IMG/M metagenome (GOLD analysis project Ga0214545, IMG submission 160064) | Root nodule microbial communities from cowpea collected in UCLA plant growth center, Los Angeles, California, USA - CNSS4 | ecosystem: Host-associated > Plants > Roots > Nodule | place: USA...
CACTAACGGAAAGGACTTGATTGGGTCAAATTTCCCAAAATAGGGACCAGATTGAGATAAAAATTAATTGAGGGACCAAATTCAAATTTTGCTACGAAAATGGGGACTAAAAGTATAATTTAACCTTAAATAAATGAGTGATCAAGTCATCATTAACTATAAATCAAACCACAAAATATTGAATGAAAGCAAAAATAAATACCCAAGAAGTATAAGTGTATAGAATCAAACTTGGACACGAGGGAGTTCAACAACTCATAGAATATTACAATGCAATTCCAACAACATCTACACATAAGATTTACACTAAGACCATCTCACTTGTGCCTCATAGACCCTATTCTATCCTACTGCTACTTTTTTTAGCCTCCACTCAATGCTTCTAATAAGTACTTTAGGTCTTTATTTATAGAAATTTTAGGCGGTGCTCAACCTAACTATTAGTGCTTAGCCACGGAGGTTTCTGTCTCTGGAAGGTTTTCTTTCGTCCTTGCCACCTCTTTGGCTCAACACCATCTTATTGTGGCTCAACCATACACCGCCTTAAGTGCTCAGTTCCACCTTCTTGTTGCTCAACCATGCACCACCTTAAGTGTTAAGCACCATTTTGTTGTGGCTCAGATCCAAAAGTCACATTTTGGATCCTTCTTTGACCACCTTACTGGATCTCACCTGTGAATTTTGGGGCTCAGCTGCATCACTTTTAATTCTTTGAGAAATTGCTGCAAAATAAAAAAAAATTATTGTAATGTCCTAGCCGGAAATTACTCATTTAAAATAAAATCAAGAATAATATATATAAATAACCTCATTTATCAATTCTTCTTTCCCAAAACGCGGGAAAATTTGAAATCCAAAGTCAACGCGCTAATATTAAATACAACTGTAGCGTTCAATTATTACACAAATGAACCATCTATAAAAGTATTACAAAAATAGTTTATATTCCTTTGTAAAGAAAACTATTATACAAAGAACTACTAAAATGCCCATAGTTGTTCCCCACTCCATCGCTAACCATCTACATGCTCACCTGCATCAACATTTGCTCCCATGTAGCAAGTTACATGATCATCGCCAAACACACACAGATAGGGTGAGCTCATTTAAATAACAATTAAAATATGACAATAATTAAAACATCTCAAAATTACAATGCGTGTTAGCATTTTCCTTTTTCCTTAGTTCCTCAAATTTCAACCCTTGATTTAGATGTCTAGTATTTCTACACCCTTTAGTGAGTTCACTGATCGATCTTTGCTGCACGAGTGTATACTCGCCCCTCCGAGTACCAGCCACCACCTAATAGTTCACACGTGGGAATGAATGTGCCACGACCTTTCACCGCGACACCAAGTGTAGTTCCCCAAAATGAACTAAAGTCCGTAGTTGTTCCCAAACTACCAAAAACTCTATATATTGCACTAAAGAGGGCAATCATCTGAAACTCCGTCATACGAGCCACGATCTCACACACTCCACTATACTTCCCAAACCACCAGGCTACAACCTAGAATGGCCGCGTGTTATCCCAATACAAGTTACACTCATAATTAGGCCTCAGCCAAAGCATCGCATCATGACACTCATCCAAAGCTGTATAGATAACCTCCTCACGAGCCAACTCTGCACCCAAAACCGCATGGCGCGCCTCTCGCGTCGCTAGGCGGAACTTGGTTCCAAACCGCGTAGCGGGCATCTCACACTGCTAGGTGCAAGCGCCTTCCAGAAGTACTGCCGCTCCGTCACCGCCTGGCGCACCTCTCGCACTGCCAGGCGTCAAGCTCCTTCCATGACTTCTGCTACAAAATTCTGTCTGGTGGAACCAACCCTGCCGTCAGGCGCCGCGCGCGTACAGTAGCCACTGCCACTATTTTGGGACTCCATCGCCTGGCGAGCCGCCCCACGTCGCCAGGTGCCATACCAATATCACAATGCTACTAGTTTTTAGAATATTAAACAGGTTCTAAGAGACTTCTAATCACACATTACACAAAATCAAAACCCCAATACGATTATCCAGTTATACTACGATGACTCAATCACAATGCACATATTTTAATCAAGTCAATAAGTCGATTATTCTCATTATACATACCATATTCTCCTTCATGTGCTACTTGAAACATGCCTTATTCCACTCAATATGATGCAAGTCTTATAATTCAATAGATAATTATTCAGATAACTCATACCACCACAATTGTTAATATTGCATATCTACTTGAATCAAAAACTACCACTACAACAACCAATATATAGGAAAACACCCAATCCATCCATCTCACACAGATTAGTCTCATAATTATTACCAAATGACATACATACTAAATCACAGTCTATCACACACCACAATCCCATTTAAAGACATCCCAAATAAACGCCCTATGACATGAACACAGGCCAAAACAAACTCTCTACTGTAATGATGGGACGCCTGGCGGTAGCCTCTGCGCCGCCAGGCAGTGCGTAAAAATCTGGTTTCTGCACAGGTTTATTCGCACCAGTCATAACCCCAAATCCCCCCCTCCAATTGTATTACCAACATTCGTTCTAGCATAGTTTCACACATACACATCATGCAGGGTTCATACTTTATCCATTTTCATGTCTTCTCACTAACAACAACACACCAATCATAGATAAAGATCATGCTTATTCATCTTTAAACTCAACATGAACCCTAAATTTCCCAATTTCCTACACATTCTTACATTCAACATATAATTATCTAGTTCAAACTTCACTTCAAGCTTGATCATATGTTCAATCCTTCATCAAATCTATATGCAACAAATCTATTTGTTCAAACATTTCTAGCATTAGACTCCTTCTACTCTTCTCACTAAGAACTCAAAATAATTGGCATGACTTCAATATGTCTTGGAACCTTCTTGATTATATTCTTGTTTTAGGCCTACGAAGAAATAATATACCTGATCCTGCTCAATGTATGCTTTTAAAGTTGTTGGATCTTCATAACACTTGGCTTCAATAACCTTGTAATGATCCAATTCCATCCACAAGGCTTTATGTTGATTAACATATTCAATGACATACTTATATCTTGTTTTGTAGCCATGGTTTTCACTTTCACATCATAAATTTGTGCAACATCCTTCACCTTAGAATATGTTTGCAAATCTTCTTCGCCTTTAGATGAAAGTATCACTAATTTTTGGAATCGTTGAATTCCACAACCATGTCATCATCATTGAGTTTGTTGAAATAAGACGAACCATTTTGGAATGAAGTGTTTTGGTGATAACAAAACATCATTAGATGAGAGAAGACACATATTACACAAGATCAAGATATGATGGAGCTTGGTCGAGACATGGAGCTCCAAGTGTAGCGAAAATGATGGAGGAAGCATGGAAGAGTGGAAGGCAAGTTTGTAGGCTCTTGCTTGCAATGGATAGGTGAAAGGGTGAGTGATTTAGAAGTAGCTCTAGCTTAGGAAGTGTGCTAGAGGTAAAGAGAGTAAGCTCTCTAAAAGATGACTCTCAAGTGGCAATAGTGAGGAGTGTTCTCAACTCAATGTGTCTATTACACAAAAATTCAAGAGTAAAAATGTACAAATGGTCTACTTTTGGCTTTTATATGTGAGCCTAAAAGCTAGACTAATTCTTGGCCCTTAGATCAAGCTTGGAGGAGAAGCTTTAATCATCACCCTCTGATGGTGGCTTGGAGAAGGAGGAATCTTCCTAGCCTTTGGATGAAGACTTGGAAAAGAAGACACTCTCTTAGCCCTTGGATGAAGGAGGCACATGGGTGGAGTGTGGACTTGGCTCCATGGGATGCATGATCCATGAGGTGTAGGAAGGAATGTTGACTTCCACTTAGTCCACCTTGGACTTTTGATAGGTCATGGCCAAATCTCCTATTGGTCCTAGTCAAGCCCAATTTTATCAATTCAATTACACATTGTTTGGCTTATTATTCTAGAAAACAAGGCCTAAACAATGGGTCAATCTTATTGTTATTCTATTGCTCTTTAATACACCTCTTCAAATCTTCACATCTTCTTTGGCTCATGTGAAGAGTGTGAGAAGCCCATGTGGGTTTGGGCCATCTTGAATGAAACCCAATTGGATCTTTTTTAGCATGCCCCTTGTTATTGGGCCTTTTGATGGGCTTGGGCTTGAAGGTGCATGTGGGCCATGTATTGAGCCTTGAGCATGATTTGGGCCTAGGCGTTGACCCAAGTTGTAAGCCTTATTGGGATCACATCAAGACATCATTAGACTATGTCAAATATTAAATGAATCATTGACTAAATGTTGTTAATTGATTTGTTAAATATAAATTGTGATTATTTAATAAATTATCTAATGTGTGTTCATGAGTTCAAACAAGCTTTGTTAAAAGCATAACTAGTAAAGCCTAGATGAAATATAAAGATTGAATGAAACAATTATGGGAGTGAAGAGTAGATGACTCAAGTCAAATGAGTTGACCAGACAAGTCAGAATGAAGTGAACTTAACTAGACGAGTGCATTGACTAGATGAGTCAAATCTGATGATACAAGTCACATTGACCAAACGAGTAAAGTCATCAAATAAGGCACCAGACGTTTTGATTGCTGGAAAATCAAATTATTGAAAGAGCTATAACGTTTATTTTTCATATATATGGAAACTTTCTATATGATTAATAATCAAATGGTTATTTTAAAATAATGCTAAACAAAGTTTTCTTATGTAGGAATAAGTTGAACATTGGCGAAGATTAAATTGAAAATATTCTAAATCAAGCTTGTGTTGAAACAAGAAAGAGAAAATGCAATTATAGAATTTCAGCAAGAGATATGTAAAGAATTGAAGGATTACATTGAGGAATGTATCAAGTCATTCCATATAAAGAACAATCAAGGAGAAGACTAATGGAGCTATACAAATTCAAATCCTCAACGACTATCAATCCAACATCTATATAAAGGATGCAAAGTTAACGAGAAAATAAATGAACAACACAAGTGTTGAACCTACGACAAAGTCATATCTATATAATAAGATAATTGTGAGAATTGGGTTGAGAACTTAAATATTGTAATATTCTTCACAAAGTGAAATTTACCTTGTGTGTTTTAATTATACTCGTGCTAGTCAAGAGTGTTGATTCATGAAATATCTTAAACAGGTTGCCTAAGAGACTAAATGTAGCTCTTGTGATGAGGGTGGACCATTATAAATTATGTGTGTGCGTTTCTACTCTTTACATTTTTATTTTATTGTTCTATACTTGCACATAAATATTTTAAATTTTTTACAGACTCTATTCACCCCTTCTAAAGTCACCTTGCACGAACAAAGTCTTCTTCATCCTAAGCTCCGAACGCAGGATCATCTGTAGTTGGAGGTTCATAATGGAGATGGCTAGCCTTGCCTTTTCCTTTTAAAATAGTCTTAATGAGTTGAGACCATTTGAAATAAATTTTTCCATTCAACCGATAGGTTGAATAAACACACTATAGCTCTCCTGCAACTTGAAGCTTGTTTTGATTTTCAATTCCAACGATAAAAAAAATTGATACTAATCTAGATAGGAATAAAAATACAACAATGACAGTTGCAATTGTGAATGATGATGGAGGCCTCAGAACACAACAAATATTAGAGGTTGAGTGAGCAACAATGAAGACTACAATTACGTTTAGACAATAATTAAGATAGTTCAATTTTACATGGTTAGAGGCTCCCAAAAATTAGGAATTGAATACCATCTCAAGAATAAAAGAGAATAGAATGATTCTCACTTCACTTTTTTTTCGCATTATACACATTAAATACATACACCTAAATCCTTGTGGACAATTTCTGAAATCCTACCAAAAAAATTTAAAAATAAAAATAAAATATACAGAATTAAAACCCAATAAATATATATATACTTATAATTAATAACAATAATATCATACATTTCTTAAAATATCTGAATATTAATTGAAAGATTTTTACACCTAATAATAATATATGATTTAACTGGTGATTCATGGACCAACAATTTGAGCGGATTAATAAGCTATTGGATTCTAATAACATCCAATAAAAGCACATTTAAGACTTTCTCTCGACTATCCAACTATACAACAATAATTTTTTTCCATTATATGTGAACTAATTAAGACGTACCTTTTTTTTCCACTAAAAGCTATCGTTGTTTTAAGAAATTTCCAAGACATAAAAATGAAGCAAACACCACACCAAAAGCAGTAAAAGAAAGTAAGAGGAACACACCTTTCATGGAGGATGAAGAAAAGGAAAAAAAAAAACTAAAAAGGGGAAAAGTGGGAGAAATTTGAAGGTTTCCAATCGGTGTTAACAAGGTCTTGATCCCAAATCTTACCATAATTTAAAGGATTTTTCTGTGTCACAGCACATTTGATGATCACGGGCAGCCAAACAAACATTGTTTGATAGAAAAAGGTGGTCCACACACATGCCCACTTCCTCTTCTTCCTATGCTATGCTCCACCTCATCATCTAATCAATCATTGCTTTCTAATTCAAGTAGATCTAGGTTTTCCACTATCATAACCAATAAACACTTTTGCTTCATTAAGAACATCTTCCAAATCTATTTTTGCATCAAAATAATTATATTTCTCTTCTAATATTTTTCTAGTTATTGATTAACATTTAGCATTACACAAACATATTATATTCTTACATATAAGATTTTTTTTTCAATTTGTTTATATTTTCATAAAAAAATTAAATTATTTAATAGATTAATTACTTTAATTATTAGAATGTTAACTACTTTATAATAAATTATAAATTAACATAATAAGTCATATTCTCTCTTTTAAGATTTAGTTATGTGTTTCTATTTTTTTCCTTTCTAATAAATTGTTGCATGTGATTGTTTATGTAATGTTTTTATTGATTGGAATTTTACCGTGTTAAAAAGATAAAAGATATTGATAAGAATAATGATTAAGTCAAACAACTTTTGTAATGAAAATGTTTAAACTTTATGAATTATTGTGTTTATTGGTTTTTTTTTTCGTATGAATATGTTGTATTTATATATAGAAAAACGAGTAAATAATAGTAAATAATAATCCATCTTATTAAAATAAAATAAATATAATAAAATTAATAAAAGGCACACATAATAAAAGTATTAGTAACTAAAATAATTCTGTTTAAATTATGCTAATATTTCCATTTTTAAAATGAATTATTTTTTATATGATAACGTTTAAAAATGAAGATTATCATACATTATAGTCGTTTACATTAGATGAAAAAAGTAATTTAAGAAATACAAAGTTGTTAATAAATTTAATATTATTTGTTAAGTTAATAAATGTAAATTAGTTAAGAAATACAACTCTATACATTATAAAACCTGTTTAATTCATCCAGCTATTAGCAATGGTATTCTTTTACATTTGAAAACAAAACAGTTCTTTCAATTGCTATTTTAGTGTATAAATTTCAATAATTAACCTATAGCAATAATTTCCTTAACCGACAAAATTATCAGAAAACAAACTCATGAGATGTTCCTGGATGCTGTAATAACGTTCAAACAAGAACGAGAAAATAAATAAAAAAATGAAAAGTACGAGCTTACTATGGTTTATTGTCTTTTGCACATCATTAATTAATAATGTAAACATGTTCATGTTATACTTATCTTTTTATTCTTAATCTCATGCATGTCCAAGTTCAATTTTAAATTCCCAATTTGCTGAATATTATTAGTAAAATGTGGTTCATTAATTTTCATAATCCTTGAAACATAAAATAATATGTCTACGATACCAGAGCTGGAGATTATGCACTAAAAAATGAAGTCAAGAAGCAAAAGGTCATTAGTAATGACAAATTACACTAATTAATATTATAATTGGTGACGGTAGCTTACAGTGACCTAGTTATTATTAATTATATATTTTTATGCACTACTTGTTCAACTATCAAATTACGTTTTTCACTAATAGAAAATGTTGCAAAACATAAATAATAGTATCAAATGTTGCTTGCTGCATGAGGATGAAGACAAAAGTGACAATTAGGTGAGGTGGACACAAAGAACCAATTTTTTTGATTTTGTCATTAAATGGATAAAAGGTACAACAATTATATTCTTTTCCTTAAATATGGTGGACCATTTTATTACAAACTATATAATAAGTATTAAATATTTTATTTTTAATATAATAAAAGAATTACACTTTTGTAATTGAATATAGTAATATATATTTATTAAAACACAAGGAAAATCAAACAAATAATAAATATCAAACAAAATTACTAAATTAAAAAAATTATTCTAAAACTGTAACTTTATTTTATTAGATTAAAAATGAAAATTGTTAACGTTAATCATATTAAAGTAGTTATTTGTCTATTTTTATATATTAAATAATAAATAAGAATCTTATTTTTTAACTAATAAATTATAATTGATTTCCATATTTGAAAACCAAATTAGTCATTTATCTATTAATTTCATTCAAAGGATATTTTTCTTATTGTAGTTTAATCATGCATAAGTATAAACTTTACAAGTTATGATAAAGTGTAGAAAATGGAAAGCTGATAGCGCTGACAATTCTATGAACGGCACCTTCACGTTGCGTGGCCCCTTTTATTTATTGTTTGCTATAATAATATTATAATTTAATGTCAAAGTTGGAACACATTCTGAATTCAATTTATATATATATAGTTTGAACAACATTTACGTTATTGAAACAAATTAAAATGAAATATGTTTCTACCAGTAATATATAAAAGAATAAGACTTGAATTTTTAAAAATTAATTTTGTAGGTATGATAAAAGAAAATAAAGCTTTGTATTTTTGATAAAGAGGATGAAGCTTTAATCAGAAGGAAGTGCTTTTGGCTCTTTTGTACCTCAGCGGTGTGGTGCTGTTAGTGGCGAAAAATGATTCAAAAAATTGGTTTTGATTTATTTGCTTTGAGGTTGATAATAAAAGAGAATTGTGAGGTAGCATTCTTGGAGTCACTGTCACGTGGCTTTTGGATTTGGGACCCCACACCACAACACAATCTGTGTAACCGTGTTCCTGACCCCATTGAAGCCTAGCCTATGCAGACACGACACACAAAAAACACACCCTCAATTCAAACATGTTCTACTAGGTTGAAAATTCATCAATGTTTATTGCCTTCTACTCAGAAGAAGAAAACGCGTTCAGGAAGGAGAAGAGAACATGGGTACTGTTCAAACAAGGCAAAGAAAAGGTATTTGAGGTTTGAGGGAGGACCCTTTTGCTTCTTCTTTCTGCTAGTGGTGCTTTGGGTGCTCCATTATGTCAGCAAAATCTGACAACAACAGAATCTTCATAGATTGTGGGGAACAAAAGTACCATAAATAACCATATTGTTGAGATTGAAGTAGGAATATTGAGTGTCTTTTTTTTTTTTGAGCAAGGCATGTGATGCAGAGATTGGCACTGTTATGTGATCTGGGTTTTTTGCTGTCACGAGATTTTGAGGTGTGACACCTGAGGCATTGGTTTTTTAGTTGGTAAAGTTTGGTGACTATTGCAGTAGAACTATCTTCATCCAAAGTTTTCATCTTTGCTTGAGGTCTAAGAATTTCGGTTGTTATTATGGGATCTGAAGTTTAGAGCTTTGCTTTGTGTTCAGATTCACACGTGACATGTCGGCAGCGTCACCGTCTCCGGCGGCATCCACGCTTTCTCCACCGCCACAAACACCACCCTCCTCCACTAGTCCCTCACCATCCAACGACACCACTCCTCCGCCGCAACAACCTCCTTCTTCCACTTCTCCTCCGCAGCGAACCCCTTCTTCCACTTCTCCGCCACAACCAGCAGAATCTCCGCCTCCGCTAACCCCATCTCCGGCGTCTCCGCCGCCGTCACCGCCACCTAGTTCTTCACCTCCCCCCGTGTCTGGAATAACCCCTCCACCAGTACCTCCGCCGTCACCACCACCATCTTCGCCGCAGCCATCTCCTCCTCCTCCGCCTTCTCCGGATGCACCGGCACCGGTGCCACCGAGCTCTCCACCGCCACCACCACCATCAGCACCAGTTCCATCAAGAAGCCCTCCGCCACCGCCACCATCATCGAACCCTCCTAATAGCACATCTCCACCACCACCACCACAACCATCACCATCAGCTCCACCGCCGCCGCGAAATTCGCCACCACCGCCGGCCACCACGTTGCCACCAGCCTCGCCACCACTAAATTCACCATCTCCTCCGGCTGCACCGCCCCCAAGAAACTCAACAAGGTCACCGCCGCCACCTCCGCCACCTGTGCATTCGCCGTCACCGGGGTCATCGCCGCCGCCAGCACCTGAACCATCCAACCCACCTTCTAGGATTAGTCCTCCTCCCACACCAAGTTCCTCACCAGCTCCCCCTTCAAATTCTACGCCAAGCTCATCACCTCCACCACCTGCAGTTACTCAATTATCCCCGCCATCGCCATCCCCCTCGAAAGTTTCATCGCCCCCATCCCCTACTCCGAACCCCACAGCCTCTGGAGGTGGAATCAGCACTGCTGGTGTAGTGGCTATTACTGTGGCGGCTGGATTTCTGCTTCTTGGCTTCATCGGTGTTCTTATATGGTGCATGAGAAGGCAAAAGAGAAAGATTCCTGTGAATGGTGGTTATGTCATGCCATCCACTCTTGCCTCCTCTCCTGAATCAGGCAAAATTTATATACCTCAGCTTTTGGTTAAGTTAGATCAGAGAGTTTCTGAAAATGTTTAGCATTTAAGTTAATTCAAGTTTGTGACTTTGTGCAGATTCATCGTTTTTTAAAACACATTCCTCAGCTCCTCTTGTGCAAAGTGGCTCTGGCAGTGATGTTGTGTACACGCCATCTGATCCTGGTGGACTAGGCCACTCAAGGTCATGGTTTTCATATGAAGAACTGATTAAGGCCACAAATGGTTTCTCAAGTCAAAATCTTTTGGGTGAGGGAGGATTTGGTTGTGTGTATAAAGGGCACCTTCCTGATGGAAGGGAGATAGCAGTGAAACAACTCAAGATTGGTGGAGGCCAGGGAGAGAGAGAATTCAAAGCTGAAGTGGAAATTATCAGTCGTATACATCACCGCCATTTGGTTTCTTTAGTTGGATACTGCATTGAAGACAACAGAAGACTACTTGTCTATGACTACGTTCCTAACAATACCCTTTACTTCCATCTACATGGTAAACTCCATCTCAGTGATAAAGGAATGATTTAGTTCAGTTTGATTATCTCTGATTCTTGACTGAAATTGTATTTTGCAGGGGAAAACCAGCCTGTGCTAGAATGGGCAAACCGTGTTAAAATTGCAGCTGGCGCAGCCCGAGGACTAACTTATCTCCATGAAGATTGTAATGATCAATCCTTATTTTGTTTTTCCCTGTCTTGAATTGCACGTAAATTCCTAAAATCTAGTCAAATATTGATATTTTTTGTGACATGGATCAACGGCATCAACTTCCATGTAGCTGACTCATCTAATGCTTAGAGATGTTGTATTATTATTAATCCTGTTGAATGTCATGAACATTTCAGGCAATCCTCGGATCATTCACAGGGATATCAAGTCGTCAAACATTCTTTTAGATTTCAATTATGAAGCTAAGGTATCTGTCATTCTACTTGTTCGAAGTTTGATAGCTTGTTCTATTTGTATCAATCCAAATCTTACACTATAGTTTTCAACGTCAGGTCTCAGATTTTGGGCTTGCCAAATTAGCTCTTGATGCAAATACACATATTACCACGCGTGTCATGGGAACTTTTGGGTGAGCATTCACTGATATGTCTCCAAACTTCTCTTTTATTTTTCACTGTTTCAGAGAAAACTGCTGTATTAACTTGATTTCCACCCTCATGAAGGTATGTTGCCCCTGAATATGCTTCAAGTGGTAAATTGACTGAGAAGTCTGATGTATATTCTTTTGGAGTCGTGCTTTTGGAGCTAATTACCGGCCGGAAGCCGGTAGATGTATCCCAACCTCTGGGAGATGAAAGCCTGGTTGAATGGGTATATAAAGATCCTTCTTTTTCTAGTGTTGCTTTGCTATCCTTTTGTGAATCTTGAGAGAGAAGCCTAAAGTCTATTTCTTGATTTTGCTTTTCTTCCCTTTGGAAATTGCATCATTTTTGTCGTAGTAACTGAAGTATGAGAAGGATGACAAAATGCTTACTATTAGCAAAAATTGTAGAACAGCCATGGTTCCAATCAAAGCTAAAAGAGTGGAATGTTTTGGTTTTAAGTTTAGCATGCATAATGTAGTTCACAGCTTTGTATCTGAAACTTTCAGGGCCCTTCATAATTCAATTAGATTATGACTTTTTTGCCTTGAATCTTGCTGAAGAACGATGAAGAACAAAAGCCAATACACATTGCTTTGGTATTATAGTTCTACCTGTGAAAAAGAACATTTTGGTTGACATGGTCGAAGTGTGCTTGTGTGAATAGTTGCATGCATGAAATTACACAGTTTTATAGCCAGAAACTGTCTAAAGTTGTAAAATTCAAACATATTGATGCCACTACTTTATTTTTCAGGCTCGTCCTTTACTGAGTCATGCAATCGATACTGAGGAATTCAGTAGTTTGGCAGATCCAAGGCTAGAAAAGAATTACATCGAGAGTGAATTGTATTGCATGATTGAGGTTGCCGCAGCTTGTGTGCGGCATTCAGCTTCAAAGAGACCTCGCATGGGACAGGTAGATGTTAGAAAAACTGCAAAATGTTGTTTTTGATTATACCAACAAACAAATGCACAAACTACTGACATGGTTTTCCTGAATTGTTATGTTTCATAGGTTGTTAGAGCTTTTGATAGCTTAGGAGGTTCTGATCTAACAAATGGAATGCAACTTGGAGAAAGTGAGGTGTTTGACTCTGCACAACAATCTGAAGAAATAAGATTATTTCGGAGAATGGCATTTGGTAGTCAAAATTATAGCACAGATTTCTTTAGCCGTGCTAGTCTGAATCCATGAAAGGGCACTGTGTACATACCGGAAGAGCTTATTTCAAAGATCTTGTGAAGCTAAGCCAAGGGGTGGCTCTGGTTGAGTTTTTGTTGCTTGCAGATATGGCTAAGGTGCTTGCATTCTTGCTTTTGATTCTGAAATTGACTGCATCATTCTTGTGCCTGAATTTCTTCATCATTCTTTTCGTTAGCTGTTTTTTTTTTTGGCAGCAATTTTGGTTTTGTAATTAGAATTTGTAAAGTTACCTTCCACAACACTCACCATTACAATGATTAACATATTAGTTGATTTGTTATGTAATCATAGAATAGATGTGTGACTATCTTTTTTGTGTCTTCTACATGTTCTTATGACTTTCTGATGAGAAGGCAAGAAGCTTTATGACTTTGTTGTCACATTGCACTGATAATGAGTGACAATTTAAAAGAACTCTAAGAAGCTCTTTCTTTTTTCTGGCCGGATAAGGTTTGAAATCATTGTTGTTGATGAAGTAGGTAAGCAAGTAATATAGACAATTTGGACTTTCTATCTATGATATATATTGATGTATGTTTCGACAAAATTTTGGACAAGTAAAAGGAAAAAAATAAAATAAGTTTTTTTTTTTTTTGTTTTCAAGTTGTAAGAAAACTTTAGATAAATTATACGATAATGGCTACAAATTAATTTGTTTAAATTATGTAAAATTTAATTTAATTTAACTTTTCTACATAAATGTGTATGTAAACATTGAAATATCAACCCCATCTTTAGGAGTATTGAAGTTAGTTAACTCCACTTACACAGGATGATTCATATAAATTGAGTTAAAATGAGTTAATTCAACTTCATTTAATTTGAAGCGATTTAAAATTTTGACTTATCACAAATTAATAGGTTAAATGGATTGAATCATTTAAGCATATTTTGGTTTTTCACCTCACACTTGTTTCATAAATTTATTGTAACACGATCAAAATGGATTGACTCATCTATTTATAAGAGTACAACAACAAAGGTTTTAATCTATTCCACTAAATATTAATCACAATTAAGAAAAGTGATACATATTATAAAGAATGCAAGTAAAAAAGAAAGTGAGAGCAAATATTTTATAGACAAATAAATTAAGTATTTAAATAATTTAAGTATATCATATCATTTTAAAAAACGAAGCGTTAGTGGTATAATTGAAAGTAGTAAATAATTTTAATAAAAAAATTACAAAGAAAGAGTTAGATTCATTTGGTAGTGAATTTTTTTGACTCGCCTCTCTTTCGTTCCACCTCAAAACTTTTAACTCGTGAGTTAGATTCCATTTAATCAATATTTAATTTTTTTTTTCTAATTTATTGATATTTAGAAAATGTCAAATTCATCCAAAGATGAGAGAAGTACTGGAAGGTTATGAAATTGACCTGAGAAAGCAATTAAAATAGTTGCACTGATATTTTTCTATTATGTTGAAATCCAGACTAAAGTTTTAGACACGCACGGTAATTGAGTTTACTCATTCAATTCTCACTCGGTGTTGGTTGATGAGGCCATAAATTCTTGCTTCATGCCAAAGTCTTCTTTTCAGGGTTTAGGTCAAACCTCTCAGATTTGCTATAACTTCTAGAATACTAGTTATTAAAACCATAAAATTGGATGATGACATGTTCATTTTTTTTTTTTTTTGTTTATCTTCTGCTTATGTTAGCTTTGAATGCAAGAATCGTTGCCTCAACGTTCGGATTCATTCTTGTTTCCGGAGGAATTATGGTTAAAACAATTGCCTTTTATATATATATATATATATATATATATATATATATATATATATATATATATATATATTAAGTTTAGCTTATGTTATGAGTGGAGTTTAGTGATATTTTTTTCACATTTGTTATATCCTAATAAAATATTACAAGTCAAATTTATCATAAACAGTCTAATTGTTTAGGTTCTTATTTTTGTTATTTTATTTAATTTGATCTTCATTTTCGTTTTGTGTTTGTGAGGCTCACCTTATTTTTGTCCCAATGTTTAAGGGTCTACCTTACTCTGTTGGGCCTAAGGCTGACCCATAGGGTGCCCAAAACTTCAAAACCAACCCTAACCCTCTCACTCTGCTCACTTTCAAAAACTGTTCCTATTCTTCCTCTCCTTGCTGCTATAAAGAGCTTTACTAGGGTTTGAGTGAGCTCCCCTATTTCCCCTTCGTTGAACGTTTCCCTCATGTAAGTTAAACCCAACTCTCCTTTTCTCTTTTCCCATTCCAGTTGCATTGTTCTGTCTTAGGTCGTTCTTATTGGCTCACTCTCGTTCCTATGTTCGTACCTTACAACTGCTAAGCTCGTTCTTGGAGCTAAGGTTCCCCCTTCGTCAATGTTTAAACCCCTCAAGTTTAGTTATACTAAAAGGTAAGGGAAGCTAGGGTTTCTGCTCGTTTTTAAATATGTTGCATGTGTTTGGTCTGATTCATGTTCCTTGAGCTTGGATGTATTGTTGCTTATTTGAAAAATATATGGGTTGTGATTCTGGATGCTGTGATGTGTTGTTTCTGTCTTGTATGCGCGAACAGTGAAGAAACCCGATATTCTCGCCCAAGCGAGTGGGTCTCTCATGAGCAAGAGTACCAGAAACCCTCCATGGTGCTTGTGCAAGTTGTCGCTCAAGCGACGAGCTCTAGTTTTGAGCGAGAAGTCATCTCGTTCAGGCGAGGAAGCTTGGCTAAGCGAGAAAACGCGAAAGCCCCACTGTTCCACTACTCAATCCCTCGCCTAGGCGAAAGGAGCTCGCCTAAGCGAGAGAACCTCTCTCGCCTGAGCAAGTGCTTCTAGCCTGAGCAAAAACTGGGTAGGGATGTGCTCAAGTGTTGTTTTCTTCTCTTTTTTGGTGATGGTCACATGATTGATTGGATTACTCTATTTAAAGCATGAATTGTATGAATATGCATGTATTGAATGGTTTATGGGCTGGAATTGATGAGCTTGGTATGAATATACGTATGAAACATGATTTGATGGTTGGTTGAATATTGGCATGAGATTGGTATGCATGACAAATCTATGGTTGGTTGGTGAGACTTGGCTATGGTATGAGATGGACGTAATTCCATGAACCTCTTGGTGAGAGCTCATGGCGGTGCCTTGTGAGACAGACGTAATTCCATGAACCTCTTAGTAAGGTTTCGTGGTGGTGCCTCGGTGTATATAATTAGGTAAGGATTCAAGTAAGGATTGCATCCTGAAACTCTAAAGAGTCAGATAGTCTCACGTAGAGCGGACTGACTCAAGTGGTGAGAGTAGTAGGAGGCCCTAGTCTTTGGCAGGATAATCGCCTTAGATGTTTGAAGGCTAACCTTGTGTGTGGTAGGATGAAACTCATTGGCAATGGCTCTGTAGAGTAGTAGAGGCCACCACAAGTGCAAACATCCATGAATCTGACTAATTATATGTATCCGAATAATTGAGTCTTAGAGTCTTGCTTGTTTGCTATCACATGATTGTTTGCCATCACATGATTGTTTGCCTATCTTGTTGCATGTTCATGATGTGTTTTAAGTATCTACGTGCCATAACATGTTAAACTGATTTATACTCTAGCTTACCATTTCTGTTTGCTTGTGTGTGTCTTGTGTGTGGTTTTTCCTTTTTGCAATGATCATCAATTTATTGATGTGAGCATATGTGGGAACCCCTAGTGATCACCAGGGTGATGGAAACTCCGCAACGTAGCTAATCTTGGATTGGATCCCCTTACTCCGAGTACTCTTTTAAGGCAATGCGGCCTATGTACTATGAGCATGTATTTTGGATAACTGTCAAACTTTTATTCTTGTTTTGTTCATCGCATCGTGGTGTGTCTTAGTTACTCTTCGAGTATATTTTGGATGACTATAATGGTTAACACAAATATACTTCATTGTGTGACTCTTTACATTATATTGCTTGTGATATCTTATTTATTTAAGTTTATTTATTAAATGGGATGTTACAGTGTTCAATTAAATTCTCGTTTTCGTCAAATTTTGGTCAATTTGGTTCTTTTTACTAACGATGTTTAAATAGTTAATATTTTTTTAACGGTACATGTCACGTGTCAGCTCCTTTTTTTTAATTTTTAATTTTTAATTTTTTTTAATTTTAAAAAAATTGTCCACGTGTCAAGTTATAATTGTGCCACGTGTCAATGTTAGTGTCATGTGTCAGTTTGTAGTTGTATTATTATTTTTGTTCAATTTAGTCTCTCTATTCGTAATTTTTGTTCAATTTAGTCTCTCTATTCGTAATTTTTGTTCAATTTAGTCCCTATATTCGTTATTTTTGTTCATTTTCGTTCCAATTTTGGTTAAAATGAATCAACTTTATCCATTTCAAATTGACACAAAATTTAATATCTTTTACAAAAATTATACTAATATTTTTTTCTAAATTGACATTTTTATTAATTATTTTTGAAATTCAATTATAAATTATTAAATTTAATAATAAATTGAATAAAATTCTTATATTTAATTCTTAAATAGAATACAATTATTTAAAATATTATTAGAATATAATTATTAAATTTTTTTAATATTTATATTCTAAAATATCGATATTTTTAAAATTGATATTTAAAAATATTTCAAATATTAGAAATATTTTCTAATATTGTAGAAAAGTAAACTAATATTTATAAAATTAACATTTAAATATAAAATATTTTAGATTTTAATATTTAAAATGCAATAAAAATATTAAATATTAAATATTAAATATTAATATATATTTTTAAAATTTTAGTAATTATATTTTAAATAATTATATTCTATTTAACAATTGAATCTGTAAGGCCCGTTAAGTTTTTTCTTTATTTCATACCCTAAATTAAAGGGTTGCCCTTGTAAGTGGGCCTAAGGGCTGGTCCAGCAAATAAAGCCACTCTTAGTTGCCCTAACTCACACTTCTACTCTTTTCAGTGAACCTTGAGCTGCAGCCGTCAACCCCTCTGCTAGGGTTTTTGCTTCCGCTGTTACGTTGAGCCAGGAGGTTTTGTTGCCCCATCCCTGTAGTTCACCCTTAGAGTTGCTGTGCTCGTGGTCGTGTCGTCGGGGTCGTTACTAAGCTTTTTCCAAGTACAGGGAAGTTAGAGTTTTTGGGTCTTGAACGATTTTTTGGCTGATTTAGAGTTTGTTGAATATTATGTGAATTGTATGTTTGTGATTGATGTGTGGACGATCTTGGACTGTTGCTTGGGTGTGAGTATGTGACTGTTGCAGGAGAGGTAGTGGCGAGATCTGTCAATCTCGCCCAGGCGAGAGTAACTCGCCCAGGCGAGACTTGCAGGAGCAACCAAGGGTTTCGCAAACCTTCGCCCAGGCGGAGAACTCTGGTTTTGAGCGAGGCCCAGTCTCGCTCAGGCGAGAGCCACTCGCCTAAGCGAGGAGGAGCTAAGGCTTTGGAATGCTGCTGCGGTTTAGCCCAGGCAAGGGACCTCGCTGTTGGGCGAGAAGTTGTCTCGCTCAGGCGAGCCAGGCTCGCTTAAGCGAGCCTATGTAAACTTCCCAGCTCTAGTCGCGATCTCGCCTAAGCGAGGGTCTATCGCCTAAGCGAGAGTACCCCTCTCGCTTGAGCGAGATACGCTACAGGTTGGATGACTCTCTTAAATTGGTAATTGGATTGTTGGTTATTATGTGTTTTGTATGAGGTATGAAGTCTGTGGAATGAAATGCATGGTATGGTCTGTGTTATAAGTTGGATAAATGTGATTGAGGGATCTTGGCATGTGAAATTAATGAGTGGGTTGGAATTGAAGAGGCATGATATTGATATGAGATGAGGCCTTAGACTCATGGGGTGGTAATGACCAGTGGTATGGATTTAACATGTGATACTAATAAGGATTCATTTTCAGAGGTTGGTACGCAATTGTAAGCATGATTAGTGTTCTCTTAATTGCTGATGTATGATCTATGGTCTATGTCAGTGTGTAATTCCTTGGAGTCTCTAGGTGAGACCTCCAGGGTTACACTTCAATGGTCGGGACGTAATTCCATGACCCCTGTTAGTGGGTGTTCATGGTGGTGTCCCATTTGTATGGTCTAGTAAGGATTCAAAGTAAGGTTGCATCTTAACACTCTAAGGAGTCAGTTAGTCTCACTTAGAGCGGTCTGTCTCCTGTGGTGAGAGTAGCAGGAGGCCCAAAATTCATTAAGGGCTAACCTTGTGGTGAGGGAAATGGATTCATTGTAACACTTGTAACACATAGCTCGGGGTGAGCAGAGGTATCTACCACAAGTGCAAGCATCCGCTGAATCCGACTAGACTATATGTATCTGGATGAGTCGAGTTAGTGTCTAGTGTATTGTTTGAGAAGTCAGAACATGTTTGGATGATATATGAAATGCTTGGATTGTGTGATGATATGTATCTACTTGATGAACTGTTTTACTCTAACTTACCCTGTTTGTTGTATGGTTGTCTTGTATGTGGCTCTTCTTTCTTGCAATGATCATCAATTTAGTTGATGGGAGCAGATGGGCGAGGTTCTCGTGGTCAGCAAGGAAATGGCGATTCCGCCGCTTAGCCATCTGGGCTGGACTTCATTTTCTTCATGGGTTTTGTTTAGGGCTATGGCCCATGTATTGCTTTATGCCTTACTACTCTACTCTCATTTGTTAGACTTTTATCTGGTTTCCCGTTGACATCGTGGTGTGCCCAGTTTGTAGGGGTTGTGTTAAGGACCCCAGGACTACGCTACAGTACTATCTTTGTGTGACGTTCTTTTAATTTCGCCTAATAATTAAATGAGACATTACATTTATGGTATCAGAGCGGTCATTCCTTAGGTCTGTGGGCTTGGATGTCCGCTTAGCTTCTCTGTGTCTTCTGAGTGTTCTTAGTTAAATTCTTGCCTTTATCAAGCCTAACCAAGTGATTTTCTGTGTGCCAGTGATCTATGGCACCTCCTCGTAGGACTTCGCAATCGTCTCAGGGTGACGTACCCGATATCACCAAGGCAATAGAAGCCATGGTAGCGGCTATGACGCATCAGAGTACTGCGATGATGCAGCAGCATGAGGCATCTATACAGCGACAGGCAGCGTCGCTTCAACAACAACAACTGGTGATGCAGCAGATGGAGGTTGCTAGGGTAGCTGCTGAGGATGCCCACCGGCAACACATTGAGGCACTCCGCCAGCTGGAGGAGAACAGAGCGACTGTCCCTGTGTTTGGCCCAAAGCCACGGCCACCAGTCAGGGAGTGGAGTCTGGAAGACTTCCTGAAGCACTATCCCGTGAAGTTCAACGGGAAGACTAGTCCAGATGCAGCCGATCAGTGGCTAAAGGACTTGGAGAGAATCTTCGATGTGAAGATGTGCCCAGCAGATAACAAGTTGGCTTTTGCCGTCTACATGCTGACCGGGGAAGATGAACACTGGTGGATGAGCATGAAGTCTATCATGGAGGAGAGAGAAGAGCCTGTGACTTGGGAGGCCTTCCGGGGGAAGTTCCTCTCGGAGTATTTCCCCGACAGCGTCAGATATGCCAAGGAGGTGGAATTCCTCCAGCTCACACAGGGAGGGAAGTCGGTAGCTGAATATGCTGAGAAGTTAAAGCATCTCAGCCGTTTCTACACCTTGCCACTCGACGAGGACTACGCTACAATACTATCTTTGTGTGACGTTCTTTTAATTTCGCCTAATAATTAAATGAGACGTTATAGAATCTAAGAATTATATTCAATTTCTAATTAAATATAATAATTTATAATTGAATTTCAAAAATAACTAATAATAATGTCAATTTAAAAATAAATATATAATATTTATAAAAAAATAAATTTGGTCTCAACTTGAAAGGAAAAATATTGTTCCATTTTAACAAAAGGTGGGACTAAATTAAAAAAAAAAAAACTAACAAACTGAATTGAACAAAAATAATGGAACTAAATTGAATAAAAAAAATAATACAACCATAAACTGACACGTGACACTAGTATTGACACGTGGCATAATTGTAACTTGACACATGGACAATTTTTTTGAAATTAAAAAAAATTTTAAAAAAATTAAAATTAAAAAAAAAAGGAGGTGACACGTGGCATCTACTGTTCAAAAAACGTTAGCTATTTAAATACAGTTAGTAAAAAGAACTAAATTGACCAAAAGTTGACGAAAATAAGGATGTAATTGAATGCAAAACAAAAATAGGACTAAATTGAACAAACACAACAAAAATAGCAACCAAATATGTATTTAAGTTTACTTTATAACTTTGGCCAATTAAGAGATAATTAAGGAGTAAGAACTTATACGGTTAAGTAAAGTCCACAAACAATTTTATAAATGTTTAAAGAAAAGAAAAGTAAAACAAAAAAATAGATAATTTTTTATAGGTTAAATATATAATTTAATTTATTTAAGTATTTTGTATTTATATTTTTAATTTGTAAATAAACTAATTTGAATTTCGACTTAATTTAGTACTCAAAGTTTTTATATTGTCCTATTATCTTACTTCTATATTGCCATGTTGAAAAAAAACGAGATGTTGTAATTAATAAAACAATAATGTAAGTAATATAAATGACAAGTGGTTCTTAATAATTAAAAATTTACACCATAAAGAATCAATTAAAAAATATAAAAATTTGAGTTACTTCATAGATGAAAGAGATCGAGTAGGAACTTAATTTAAAATATACAAATTTATCATATATTTGAAATTAGTTAAACCTTAAATTTATAATATATTTGTAAAATCCATTTCTTTTTAATATATGTGCTTCAGTAAAAAGCAAACAAAAAAAAAAAAAAAGAATTAGTTCCCCTTTAAAACCTTCTCAGCTCCTCTCTAATTTTTTTCTCAACTTTTCTCCACTTTCCAGCCACTGTCCCAGCCTTTCTCTCTGCCCCTCTCCACTCTCACACAACTTGTTATCCCTGCTCCTCATCTAAATCTCTCACCTTTTTGAAACAGAGACTAGAACTAAGACCCGTGCAGAGTACTCGACAGATCAAATCGAGCATTCATTCCTCCACGTAAGCCAATCTTCAACCTTCATTCTATTTCTGTTTTTAGATATGGAGCTATAGTTCCGCTTTGATATCGTTTATAGTCTCTTTTTCCTCTCCTTGTGTTCTTGTGATTCAGTTTCCTAAGTTGTTTAGGGGTTGTTGTGCTCTTTCTGCTTAGGGCTTTCTTCGACTCCAGTTCGATATCAATTTCGAGGTAAGGAAAGTTAGGGCTTTAAAACGTTTTTTAAGTGTTTTGCATGTTTTTGGTCTTGAATCGTGCTTAAATTGTTGGTTTGATGTTTGTGGTTGTGTTTTCTTTTTGCTGTTGTTTGCGACTTTTGGTTTTTGTATGATGAAATCAGTGAAAACCTGTTATTCTAGCTTAAGTGAGAATAGGAGAATTCCACTTTGCTCTCTGTTCGAATTTTAGCCTAAGCGAAAATTTCTAGCTTAAACGAGATCAGTCTAACTTAAGATAGAATTTCTAGCATAAGTGAGATCTATCTAGCGTAAGCGAGATCAATCTAGCTTAAGCATGATGAATCTAGCTTAAGAGAGAATTTCTAAATTAAACGAGATCAGTCTAGCCTAAGCGAGAATTGTTGTAGAATTTTAATTCTTTATTTTAACTAGTGATTGATCGAGTTAATGTTAAAAATATGATGTATGAAGCTATACATGAATGATGTGAGATTTGTTTAGACATGTACTTGATGTGAAGCATGGGATGATAATTATTTTGAGATAACAATGTTAATGATGAAAGAATTTCAAGGAAAATTCTTGGTGATGGTGTGGTTAGTGTATGTCTTGATATAGGAGATGTCTAGATAAAGGAAAGTATTTTGAACTCTGATAATCGTTCACACTCATATAGAGTGAATGAATTATGTGGTGAGAGTGACAGGAGATCCTAGTCTTGAGATGTGTTTGGGCCCAAGGCATAATGGGATTAACCTTGTGTGTGGTTGGGTGATAATCCCTTGTGTCTAGACTTTGCAGAGTTTAGAAACCAGCATAGGTGCATACTTTCTTTAGAATTTTATATCAACGCATAATCTGGATAATCAAGTCGAGAGTCCATTAATTTTTTAGATGAAGATAAGTATGTGAATTATTCTTTGGTTGTATGTTGCTTGTGTTTCATAACTTGTTTATTTAACTGTTACAAATTATTTTCACTAGCTTACCCTTCTATTTGTATTCTGTGTTTTGTTTGACTCTTTTTTTTTTGTGATGATAATCATTATTGGTGGGAGCAGATGATGAGGCACTTTTTGATTTGGACCCCGTGTAGGGAGATGTTGTTTTTTAGCTTAGCCGTAATAGCTAGTTTCCTTCTTTGAGCACCCTTTTATAGGAATTTCTTATGTTTTGTTTTAGTACTCTATTTTGAGTAATCTTTTAAAATTCTTGATGTAAATTTCAAATGATTGTAATGATGATTCTTTTGTACTCTCTCTTTTGTTGCTCAAAATATCAAATTATTTCAATAACTTTTATCTATTAAATAAGATGTTACACACACACACACACACACACATATATATATATATATATTGATGAAGGATTATCTTGTTTCCTTTTAGAGTTATGAATATGGTGAAGTTGTTTAAGAAAGCTTTTTGAAAATTCCCACTGGACATTAAGATAGCATGCTATCTAGATGTGAAGGTTCATTT
>Ga0214545_1005233_pt1 | contig 23608 bp, 32 predicted proteins | sample CNSS4metaG_FD_160064 | JGI IMG/M metagenome (GOLD analysis project Ga0214545, IMG submission 160064) | Root nodule microbial communities from cowpea collected in UCLA plant growth center, Los Angeles, California, USA - CNSS4 | ecosystem: Host-associated > Plants > Roots > Nodule | place: USA...
AAAAAACACTTATATATTTATTTTAAAATATAAATATAAATATATATATATATATATATATATATATATATATATGACATTTATTAAATTTAAAAATTTAATTATTTTTTGTAACACCACAAGAAAATAGGCACTACTACTATCTTAAGTTAAATATAATTGAGTATTAAACAAACATGACCATAGGAAAGAGATTCAGACATACACAAATATAAAATCATAATAATAATTATAGTCTTCCACATTTTTCATTTTTGCACAAAATGCCATCCTACCATGAGTTATACTAAATATTCTATATTATATACATCTAGCAAACCAACAAAACACATCCATTTCTACTCGTTATCACTACTAGCTTCTGAAACATCCCATACTCACGCTTAAATGACGATCATTACAAATGTAAAGAAAACACACAATCATAAACAAAAGAAGGTAAGTTAATGCTAACATGAATATACATAAACAATTTATAACTTAATATCTCAACTAATTCAGAACATAAGATTTAATGATACAATGATGACACCACTCATAAACACCTAAGTAAATTATTATACTCAAGTTGATATTTGGATTCATTAAAGGAACACCACCATAGAATCTACACACATAACTCCTAGAATTACGCCAAACACATACGCCACTAAAGAATCTACACACATAACTCCTAGAATTACGCCAAACACATACGTCACTAAAGAATCTACACACGAGGCCCCTGGAATTACGCCACCAAAGAATCCATGCACAAGACCCCTAGAATTACATCACTAGAGAATCTACGCACAAAACCCCTGGAATTACGCCACCAAAGAATCCATGCACAAGACCCCTAGAATTACATCACCAGAGAATCTACGCACAAAACCCCTGGAATTACGCCAAACACATACGCCATTAGAGAATCTACACACGAGACCCCTGGAATTACGCCAAACACATAGTTTCATCCACTAACATGATTCCACATCAAATTCCAAATATCAAACAATCACCCATATTTTTATTCATCCATACTAAGTAATATAATGTTCGTGATCAATTATAATCATCATATATTTCCATACATGCTCATATCAATTAGCAAGCCAATCATCATCATCATCATCATAATAGTTTCATACATCATGCATATTCATCCATTAATCCATCAACAATTCTATAAACAACCATATATGTTCTTTTATTCCAAGATCAAACATAAGAGAGTAAATTTTCTAACTACAAACATCAAATCAAAGATCCCACCGATCAAAGTGAATAATCATCTGTCTAAGATCACTGGTCAAAATTTCAGCTCGATCCGACGCTTAATGAAGTGAGAATTCAAATTTTCCTGAAATGACTTATAATAGAAAATGCAACTCTATAATCGATTACCAGAGTTAGATTTCTGCAGATAACAGAATTATGCAACTAGTAATTGATTACTGATGGCATCTAATCAATTACTAGAGCTAAATTGGTCTCCAAATACATAAAAAGTTGCAGGTTCGAGCCAAAACCAACCTCACCAACCAATTAGGCAATCCAAAGACAAATTTTAAGCCACATCTCCAAATTCAATCAATAGCTCAACCAAAATCACACATTACCACTTGCTTATACTATATGAAAATCCAAACCCATAACCCATAACCCATAACAATCCAAAATTTCAAGACACACACATACACACACTCATTCTTAAAATCTTGCATTTTAATAGTGCAAACCATGCCAAAATGCCATTCCACATATCATACAATTTACAAGAACATCATTTAACATTAAAGCCATTCCAAACCAACAACCATAATCATAATTGCAGTACATACCATAAGAACCCCCAATTCTCAACAAAAGAAACCAATTTCAACAAATTTCAACCATCAAAATATACAATTTTACAAATGTCATCTTCAACATGTTTTATGCAACCCAACCACTCAATTCAAATAAACAATGCAATTCTAGGTTCAGAAACACAAATTCATTGCAGAACCAACAATTAAAACAAATTTCAACATGAAATAACTAAAATTAGCTTCGCTCACCTTAGCTAAAGACGTTTCTCCTCAAACAAGGATTTCCTAAGACACCAAAATGCATGAGATTCCCTAAACAAACAACGAAAACCATAATTAAAGTTCTAAGCCTACCATTAAGATCAAAGTGCATCCTTGAGTCACATGCATGCCTCTATATCCACATGCAACTCTAGAGCTTAAAACTTAAAAAAATGGCAAAAATGTGACTTACTCTACTTAACTCTTTGATTGGGTGGTTTCATAGAGCTCCTCACAAGGATTACAATTGTGATTCTTGATCATAAAAAAGATGAAGAATGAGTGAGATAAGCTAGAGAGAAGTCAGAAAGAGTTTAAAAAGTTTGATTGTAGAAAGATGGTGATTTTATACAAATGAACTTTAGTTATTAAAACCTTTATATAACTTAACCCTTTAATATTAAAATATTGTAGTTCTCTATTCTTAATAAAACCACCAATACTCTTATACTATTTTATAAGGAATCATATTCTCCCAACAAGAAAATTTTTCGACTTCGAAAAATGACTTGCTAGGGAAAGGGTGAGGATGAGGTTCTCTCATTCCTTCTTTTAACTCCCACATGACATCGCCTGACCTAGTGTTCCACCACACTCGTACCAACTCAAAACCTGACCCTTGTGCTATTTGTTCTAGTGTTCAATGGTCTAAATTGGTTGCCTTTCCCTTTGATTGCTTGGTTTTATATTCCTTTATCATCACTGATTGTTCTTCCTCTAAGTTGTTTGACCTGACACTACTCAATCCCCGTCACAAACAAATCCTCCTTTTCTTATACCTCACCAACCTCCAAAACAAATGTTCTTAACAAATCCTCAAGTGACTAAAGTGTCTTCTCAAATTGCCTATCCGATGGAGAATGATAGGCAAAATCATCCTCAAACAGCTCCTTACGCACTTTGTAGCATCTGGCAAAATGGAAAGTGAACCTAGGGTTTGTGTTCAATATGGCACTTGATGATACTTCCTATACCCTTGCTATCTCGTTCATATACAATTGAGTTGGCTTGGAGATAAGCATTCCAGGATTCACTAGTAGGAAGATAACACTATTCGTCAACTATTCATCACCACCCAAAACAACTCCGTGGCCTTAATTATTTGTGGCAAATGGGTAACAAAGTCCATAGCGTTGTCATCTCAATTCCACCCTAACACCTAAAACGGTTGTATCATACCACCTGATCTCAGATGTTTCACCTTTGCTTTCTAACCCACTAATATGCTATCATCTCTCAGCAACATCCTTGTTTAACTTATCATTTGTAGAAGCACAAACTCCTCCCTTTGAACCTAAGAACTCATCTTCTCTCATCTTGAAATCTCTAATTTGATCGGTGCCTAACAACCTTATGATATGTCTCAAACTAAGATCACACAATGACCTTCCTTTAACCATTTTAAGGAACTCATTAGTTATAGACACATGCTTACACTAATGAAGCCTCCTCACAACTTTACTCCAAGCTTAGATCCTTAAACTATCATACTAATTTTACTTCTCTAAAATTAAACCAACAACTTGAATCCTTTTTCTGCTTAAAACATCTATTATCACATTTTCGCTAATAAGATGACACCACTCTGAAGAACATATCCTTTAAGAACTTGATTTACTTCCTTCGTTTCTTGTCCACCTTCTTCTGATCAACCCATTACTTCTAACTCTTAGTGATCATTTAGAACACCTTTCTACTAACCTCATAAGGATAACACCTTGGTTGTTTTAAATAATTCCTTCTTTCTTCTCAAGGACCTCCCACTACTGAGAAACATAACCTACCATCCTTTCGTCGCCACTCTGCATCAATACACATTCCCACAAACTTATAAAACCGATAAGACACTTGAAGCTTCTTCCTTCAATGACACCCTTAAAACTTCTCTTCCTTCTCACTGTTTCCACTCATCAGATCCACCAACCCTAAGAGATACACTTTCCTTAGTCTAAACTTCCAAGTGGATAGCTTGACAAACAACCACTTCTTCAACCTCACAAACTCGGCAAGAGCCATCTTATAAAAAGCTATTGACAATGGTCCTACTCCCAACACCAAGTCAATAGTGAACTCCTCCTCTCCTCTAGGTGGTAGTCCTAACACTTGCTTTGAAAAATGTCTAGAAACTCTTTCACAAATAAGACCTTTTGCATTTATTCTTGACTAGCCACTTTAACAATAACCATTGTGAACACCCTTTTTCACTACTTGAGACCTTCCATCTCTTTCCTCATTTGGATGTGCTTTGATAGCACTACCTATCCCTCCCCTTGAGGACAAAACTTGGCGATGTGCCTTTCCTTTTAACACATTATACATTGCATCTCCGCCCGAGTTCAAACCTTCATCCCATGCGAGCCTCCTTACTTGGAACATCCCTTCCACCCTTGACTTTGATGCCAATACTGTTGAGAAGATCCAGCCACCTTCTACTGATGTTGAACTTGGCATAAACCCCTATAATACTTCATCCTCATCAAAAGACTATTTTTCCCTACTTAGGAAACACCACCCTGCCTAACTGATCCTCTAAGCTCTACTTCCTCCATACAAAAGAATGGTCTTCCTTATACACTCCAAGGTATCTACTCTTTTCATCTTTAACCTTAAACCTTCCATAACTCTCCATCTTTAGACCTCAAGCTTTGCCTAGGTGTAAAACCAAGTTGATTACTCAAACCTTGCTATGTAGCACGCACACCAATATCTCCCTCTTATTCTAACTTCTGAACTCAACTCCTCTTGCAAAACTTGTGGTATCTGATTTCAAGAAAATTTCTTGAAGCTCGCTTTGTCCAACGCCTTACCTTTGGACTCCAACATCTCAACAAATCCCCAAAATCAGAACTCAACTTTCCATGCCTACCAATAGGCAACAAATAACTCATTCTTCGAGGCAAGATGCTGCCTCAAAGACTTTCTCCATCTTCGGTAAAGGTAACCATATCAATTTAACCTTATATTTGCATTCCTCCACCACTATTCAACACTACACAAAAACCACAAAGGTGATAACTTAACTAAAAGTCGATGTTGAAACCAAAACTTAAACTACAACCTTTCTTTTAACAAGCAAACTCTTCAACATATACTATCTCAACATCTACTGACTACATAATCTACTTTCTTCCAACTACCTATTGTTTGTCACACTTCTCCACAAACTTTAAGAATTAAGAAGGAAAACATATTGGATGTAGCCATGACTTTGCACTCTCATTACTCCATTAAGATCATTTCTTTCCTAATAGTTTTAGCTTGATAACCATATTTACAATCTAAGTTCAAACACTTATATAGAAATGACATGACAAACCCAATACCCACAGGTTATCCTAAGGATGAATTGCGTCTGATACAAAAAATGTAACACCCCAAGGGAATAAGCGTTATTACTATCTCAGGTTATATATAATTGAGTATAGAACAAACCTAACCATAGGAAGGAGATCTAGACATACACAAATACAAAATCATAGCAATAGTCATAGTCTTTAACAATTAAGTTCCTCCAAAATCTTCTATAGACATTTTTCATTTTTTTAGAAAATGTCATCAGACCACGAGCTATACTAAATATTCTATATTATGTGTAACATCCCTAAGGAATATTACTTATTTTAAATAAATAAATTTTCCAATTAAAATAAATACCACATTAATTATAACTATTTTCCAAAAACGCGGGAAATTTCAAATCATAATTAGTACCATACATAATCCAAATGTACCAAAGCGTTATTTACAAATGATATTAAAATTTAACATAGAAAATATTTACATCAAAAACAAAACAGTAAAGTTTCTTTCAAAATCCCAAGTGGCCCACGCTCTCCGTCTCTAAGCAGCTCCTGGCTCACCTGTCACATCATCTGCTCCCGGATAATAAATTATCCGATCATCGCCATACACACACATATAGGGTGAGCTATGCACAATAAAACATAAACAGATATATATGAAATAAATATGCTTCCCCACCCAAAATAATATAAGTACGAACTCATAATTTCCAAATCACCCAACCATGACCTCATAGTCCTTCATGAGTCATATGCATGAACTAGGTCTTGGGACTTCCCTATGCTCCCACGAAACTAACTCTCTCGTGGTCCAACCCTATAAGCCTATCCCGCTCATAGTCCTGCCCTACAGACTCCTCATCTGTAGTAAAGCATCCAAGTCTCTCACTTGGACCCTGACACACACGCAATCACCATACTATGGACTCCCCGCCCAATAGTAGCCGACGGGAACATCACAGTTCCTTGCCCATCGTGCGCCCGACACATACAATCACCATACTAAAGACTCCTCGCCCAATAGTAGCCGATGGGAACTCAACCAGTTCCATGCCCATCATGTGTCCAACCACCGAGCACATCCCAGACCCCCTAATGGACTTAGTCCTTCAAGCCCAAACATCACACCACATACATATACAATCCATCTTTATGATAAACAACCAGAACACACACTCACAACCACATGAAACATAGTAACTTGCATAAAATCGCTTAAGCTATGGACCTCTCGCCCAAGCTAAGCCCCCAACCTCGCTTAGGCTAGCCCACCTCGCCTGAGCGAGCTTAAAACAGCAACAACACCAAGTTATCTCGCTTAGGCGAGATCCTCTCGCTTGGGCTAGTTCATCCCTCGCCCAAAAACACAATTCAACTCGCCTGGGCTAAAATACACGCAAAACACCACATCTGACCATTACATCTCGTTTAGGCGAGGTCATCTCGCCTAAGCGAGACCCTAGTTCGCTCAAAACCCACGAACCCTCGCTTAGATGAGAAATCGCGCTCAGAACCCTCATCTCACTTCACGATTCCGCTTAGGCGAGCGCCTCTCGCCTGAGCGAGAGACAGTTCGCTCAACACCGATACTGGGTCGCCTAGGCGAACCAATACTCAACGCGAGACCCTGCATCTCTCGCCTAGGCGAGATGGACTCGCTTGGGCGAAAATTGCAGAAACCCCCCTCTGATCACACGCAAAAACAACCAGAATACGTACACTCACAACAACAACAGAACCCAATACGTTAAAATCAACAACACATATTATGAACATGGTATATCTCCCATTTGATTCACCAAACCGGGAGGGTTTGACAATACACAGCCACATACAGTACCAAAGACCCTCATAAAATTACACCAAACACAAAAAGACTTTATGCGCATGATCAACCAACCAAGTTCTCTCACACATTGCACCTTTTACAAAAAAATTCATTCAACACTTCAACCAATTGACAAAAACGCAGATGCACATACAATATTCGTACAATAAACTCAGCACCCCTAACCTGGATTATTGGATTAAAGTTTGAGATGAGGAATTCTAGATTCGCGCTCTCCCTCTTGGTCCAGCCCTTGCACACTCAACTCTTCTCACACTCTCCAATTCGTGCTTCTCACTCTAGCAGTCCACCACAATTGGCAAAACCCTTACCTTTACCTAAAGTTTTGCTTTTATAGGTGCCTTTAAAATGGGTTATAAAAATAAAACAGGATTGGCTTTAGTGTGGGCTTAATGGCTATTCAAGTTCTCTAGTGAGTTGATTTTTCAGCCCCTACTGGTTACCCTTCTGCTAGGTTTTCTTTACCCTTTCACATTCACGCCACATCTAATAATTAGCAAAAATAAAGCTTATGCTTTACCCACCAAGGTTTGAACCCGTGACCTCCCATACATAAGGCCAAAGCACAACCACTATGCCAATTCATATTTGGTGATACCTTCCAATCAAAAACAACTTACATCATCAATCCCATACACATACATATTATAAAAAGGTAATAATAAAATAACCACAGATAACTGACATACATAGGACTCAAACCCAAATCCTCTCACACAACCAAGGTACTCTCAACCATTTGAGCTAGTACTTTTCCACATCACATTAAACCACAATTAATGCCATAAAGGCGCCTTTTACCCGTATTTATTAATTAATTAATTATTTAATTAATTAATTTTTCCCGGGTCTTACATTATGTACATCTAACAAACCAAGAAAACAGACACTACCCCAAAGCGCATCCACTCTTACTAGCTATTACCACTAGCTCATGAAACATCCTCTACTCATGCCAAAATGACGATCATCGCAAAGGTAAAGAAAACACACAACAATAAAAAAAAGAGGGTAAGCTAATGCTAACAAGAACATACATAGATAGTTTATAACTTAATATCTCAACCAATTCAAAACATAGGGGATACAGTCATCACACCATTCATAGACACCTAAGTAAATTAGAATACTAAACTCGATGTCCGAATTTACTATAGGAACACCACCATAGAACTTACACACAAGAATCCTAGAATTATGCCAAACACATATGCCACTAAAGAATCAACACACGAGACCCCTGAAATTACGCCAAACACATACGCCACTAGAGAATCTACACACGAGACCCTGGAATTAAGCCAAATACGTACACCACCAGAGAATTTTCACACCAGACCCCTAGAATTACGACAAACACATATGCCACCAAAGAATCTATGCATGAGACCTCTAGAATTACGCCAAACACATAGTTTCATCCACAAACATGATTCCATATCAAATTCAAAATACCAAACAATCACTCATATTTGTATTCATCCATATTAAGCAATATCATGTTTGTGATCAATTACAATCATCATACTTTTTCATACATGATCACACCATTAACAAGCCCACATCACCGCAGTTTCATAGATCATTGTACTTCTGCATATTCATCATTTAATCCATAAAAAATTCTATAAACAACCATATATTTTCTTTTATTCCAAAATCAAACATAAGAGACTCAAATTTCTAACTACATACATCAAATCAAAGATCCCACCGGTTAAAGTAAAGAATCATGTTTCTAAGATCAGCTGTCAAAATTTCAGCTCAATCTGACGGTTAACGAAGCAGGAATCCAAATTTTCTCAATGCGACTTAGAATAGAAAAACACAACTCTACAACTGGTAATCGATTACAAATATGCTATAATCGATTACCAAAGTCATATTTTTGAAGATAACACAATTATGCAAGTATTAATTGATTACCAACGAGATGTAATCGATTACCAGAGCCAAATTGGTCTGTCGATACAAAAAAACCTACATATTTAAGCCAACACCAACCTCACCAACCAGTTAGGCAATCCAAAATCAAATTTTAAGCCACATTTCGAAATTCGATCAATAGTAACCAAAATCACACATTACCACTCGCTCATACTATATGAAAATTCAAACCCATAAGCTATAATAGTCCATAATTTCACGACACACACACCCACACTCATGCTTTCTAATTCATTCTTAAAATCTTGCAGTTTGACAATGCAACCATACCAAAATGCCATTCCACATATCCTACAAGTTACAAGCACATCAATTAGTATTAAAGTCATTCTAAACCAGCCATCAAAATATACCAATTTAACAAATTTCCCTTCAAGATGTTTTATGCAACCCAATCACTCAATTCAAATAAACAATGCAATTTCAGGTTTAGAAACACAAATACATCATACAATCGGTAGTTAAAACGAAATTCAACATGAAATAACTAAAATTAACTTGCCTCACCTTAGCCAAAAACGTTTTTGCCCAAACAAGGATTTCCTAGAATACCAAACCACACGGGATCCCCTAGATAAACAACGAAAACCATAATTAAAGTTCTAAGCCTACCATTAAGATTAGAGAGTAACATAGAGTCGTCAATGACAACCTTAAGTCACATGCATGGCTCTAGAACCACATGCAACTCTAGGGCTTAAAACTTAAAAAGAGGGCCAAAATGTGACTTACTCTACTTGACTCTTTGATCAGGTGGTTTCGTAAAGCTCTTCACAATGATTACAACTGCGATTCTTGATTATGTAAGAGATGAAGAATAAGTGAGATAAATTAGAGAGAAGTCAGAGAAAGTTTAAAGAGTTTGGTTGTAGAGAGACGATGATTTTATATAAATGAACTTCAATTATTGAGACCTTTATATAACTTAACTCTTTAATATTAAAATATTGTAGTGTTCTAGTTTTTATAAAACCACCAATACTTTTATACTATTTTATAGGATATCACATTCTTTAACTAAAAATTTCAATTATTTTATTTGAGTAGGAAAAAAAATTCAATAGTAAAAACATACTTTATCCATTTATTTATTACTTGGAAAACTAGTGCTTCCTTGTAACTCACAGAAATTGGAAAAGTTCAAATGTGTTTGATGTTTTATAAATATATTTTTAGTTTTAGTTTCTGCCAAAAAAAAATTGAAACTTTTTATTTCTATAATATTTATTGTCTCATTTAGTCCCTAACTTATTTCATAAAAAGAAAAAAGATCCAATAATATAATGAAAAATGATTATCTCTTTTAACATGCTCTCTCTATCATAGTTATGAAACGTTAGATCTATCTAACAACTTAAATTAAGTGGTTCTAATTGAAAAATTAAGTGCAAAGTTGTCGTTTTGTTAGAGTTGATAGAAGATATTTATCATTGTCCATTTTTACTTTTTTTCTTTGACTATTGATTTTTATTGTTGAGGTAAAAAGTGAAGGGACATTGTTTCTTGTTATTTTTGAGAAGTGAAAAATTCAAGTTTCAATTTGAATCAATAGAAGTGTGGGTTCAGATATCTCTGGTTCATTCAAATCTTTATGGGGCACTTGTTGACAAGAAAGATCATCTAAAATAAGTCTTCTAGTTGCAACTATGTTTATGCTTCTGATTTATGTGACATTGTTTAAGTGAAAGAGACAAACATACCTATTTGAATATTTTAAAGTGAATTGATTAAAAATTTAACATAAAAATTGTGATTAAACCAAATGATTAAAAAGTGTGATGAAAAATTGTGATTAAAATTTGAGATACTTCATAATATGTTTAACAATGGTATAGTGAGATTTGAGAGATTAGCCGTGAACTGGTAAATCTTGTTCATAGCATAACTAATTTTAGGGCGAGTCAGGGTGACATAGTAAAAAGCACCCATGATAGATATGTATATGAGAAAATAAATCAACTCCATGTTTAGAAACCTTACAATTAATTACCATTGGAGAAGAAATAGGATAGCTTCAACATATTTGTTTTGCGTAGCAAATCTCTTATATATTTGGTTTGAGTCATGAAAATAGATGTATCAAATAAGTATTTGACTTCAAGACCAAGAAAATAGTCCAGTCATCTCTGTTTTTTCAAAGAGAAAGCAACATGGAGTTTGATGTAATAGAATGAATGAGTTCAGGAGAGTTACTAGCGATGACAATATTATCTACATAAACCAGAGAATAAACTACTTGTAATTGTTTTCTGTAAACAAATAGAGATGAGTCATAGGTATGGCTGATAATGCCAAGTTGGTGAAGTGTTTGTTGTCTATGAAACCACTGACGAGTTGCTTGCTTGAGACCACATATAGCTTTATTTAATTTACAAACAAGAGTCTTATCTTTCACTTCAAAGCTAAGTGGTTGAACCATATAAACAATTCCCTCAAGAAAGCCATTTAAAAATACATTATTAACATCTATCTGAAACAATTTTCATCCATAGGAAACAAGAGTGATGACAACTCTAATTGTGACAAGTTTCACAACTTGAGAGAATGTCTCATGAAAATCAAATCCATGTATTTGATGAAAACCTGATGCCATCATTCTTGCTTTGTATTTATTAATTAAACCATTACATTTTCCTTGACTCAAACCACCCATTTACTCTTAATTGCCTGTCTATTAAAGGGTAAAGGAACTAAATCCCAAGTATGTTGCTTGATGAGAGCATCATATTCTCGTTACATTGTAGTAGACCAATTACCATATTTCAAAGATTGTTTCACAACTTTCAGTTCACAATGAGAAAGAAGTAGGGAAGGACAAACTTTGTGTGAGATAATACCAGACTTAGACGGAGTCTGCATGGGATGAATATTAGTAGGAATAATAATCATGGTAGTCAAAATCGAGATCTTACTCAAGATGAGAAAGGAAAATATAAATCGTAAATCGGAAGATTGTAACATGGATCATAAGATCCTACAAATTTTATTGTCACCTAAAATTCATATGTAAAATATTTTCTTAATCTTTAAAGAGCATATTTTTTAATCTAATAAAAGGAGGGAATAATAGGGGCTATTATTTTTTAATCCCACTTTTTTATTTTTTTAATGTTAAATGCCACTTTTTTAAACGTAAGAGAGAGGGAGATAGTAACTTTTTACTTTTACATGCAACTTTTACTCTATAGGTTTCATGGTACAGCTTTTATGGCGTAGGTTTTTACTTTTCAAAAATGGGCTTTTAAAATTGGGCTTTTGGAAGTTTAAAAGATTAGGTTAAAGATTTAAGGTTTTAAAAATGTGTCTTAGTTTCGTCACCCTCACAAAGAGAGGTTGTGTGAGATGCAAAAGTTGTTACTACGAGATGTGAAAGTTGCTATTGTGAGATGCGAAAAGTCGTCGTCGATGTTGCCGTGAGAGTCGATGTTGCAAGAGTCGCCGTTGATAGAGGGCGCTGCCGCTGCCGCCACAAGGTCTATCTGATCATCTTTCCTCATTGTTGGAAGGGATTGCAAGAGAAGCACTATCACAATAGGAAGGGACTGCATCACCGGAATCGCCGCTCCCAACCGAGTTGCGATTTACAACGGGGATCCAACACGATCCTTGAAGATCGCATGTTTTAAGTGGAATGAGATCGGAGAGGATGCAAAAGATCGTAGTATCGTACTATCTTACATTTTGGGTCATGATTTTGACAACCATTATAGTAATATTCTGACAAGCTTCATTATTATTAGTAGTAGGAGCAGTATAAGACATAAATATAGAAAATGATGAATGTTGTTGTAAGCTAACAAAAACAAGATTAGATGTCACAATGGTAAACATGTGATGGGGTGTAAGATTAGGATTCCAAGTGAAATACTACTCCAAATCTTTAACAGTATTAGGAGTGTTAGCACAAAGGCAAGTGTAAAGAATTTCTTCTTCATTAAACCAAATATCCTTTGAAATGTAAACTTTACCACTAGAGCACAAACATTTATAGCCTTTATGTATTTGAGAATACCTTAAAAATGTACACAATATTAGGAGTGTTAGCACAAAGACAAGTGTAAAAAATTTCTTCTTCATTAAACCGAACATCCTTTGAAATGTAAACTTTACCATTAGGGCACAAACATTTATAGCCTTTATGTATTTGAGAATACCTTAAAAATATACACTCCTCTGACCGAAAATCAAGTTTATGAAAATGACAAGGTTTTAAAAGAGGAAAACATGCACATCCAAAAACTTTGAAACAAGCAAAATCTGGATCTTTACCAAAGAGTATAAAATAAGGAACAATAAATTTTAAAGAAGTTGTAGGAAGTCTATTAATAAGATAAACAAATATATAAAGCCATAAGCCCAAAAGTTTAGAGCTAGAGAAGATTTATGCAATAGAAAAGCTTTATATAATAGAGTAAAACCAAGATCAACCATATGTTTATGTTTCCATCAGTGTTGTTTAATATCGGCCATGGCGCCGATATGGCGGAAACCGGTAGCGGTTTTTCGGCCAGCCGCCATAACAAGGCGGGGGCGAATCGAAATTTCCGTGGCGGCTCGTGGCAACCGTTTTGTGTGTGGCGGGTGGCGGTTGCGGAGCGCTTGTGGCGAAAATCTCGGACAGCAGGAGAAGAGAGAAAAGAGAAGAAAGAAGGAGAAGAAAGGAGTTGTGCAGTGGCGTGTTGGTTGCATGAAGAAAGAGAAGATAGCAAAAAAACTAAAAACCTAAACCTAATAAACCTAATTGGTTTGAAATTGGGCCTTGGCCCACTTCCCCCATCCAAATTTCTTCATTCACCCATTTAATATTCATTAATATTCAGCCACGATCAAACGTCCATATTTTGTCACTGTTACCTCATTTCAACTCTGACCATCCAAATTTCTTCATTCACCCATTTAATATTTATTAATATTCAGCCACGATCAAACGTCCATATTTTTTCACTGTTACCTAATTTCAACTCTGATTCTGTCCATATTTTTCCACTGTTACCTCATTTCAACTCTGATTCTGTTTTTATTCTATTCCCAGATAATAAACTTAAAAATTTGATTACGTCCAAATTACTCTTCTCTTATGATTTTATTTTTCTACCATAATTTCAGTTACCATATTTATTTTTTAAAATCTAAGCCTGGCCCATTAAACTAATATTTAACCTAGTCTTGTGTAAAACTTTCTTCATTCTCCATTATTTTATTCTATTCAGCAGCAAAAGTCCTTAAAGTTTTCCTACTTGTCGTTGTCACCACTGCAACCAGTTGTCACCCACTGCCACCAACTGCCATCGCCGGCCGCCACCGCCATCAAGTTTGTTTTTTTTTTTCAATTTTTTTTATTTATCTTTTCTATTTGTCTAATTTTACTATAATTATTTTGTAAAAAATATACCTATTTTTCAGCAATAATAATGGCCAATGATAATGATCCTTCAAGAACATCCCAAAGGAGTGATCCAGGATGGAAATATTGTCATCTGATGGATGAATCAAATTTAAATACAACTATTTGCAATTATTGTGGGAAAGTTATGAAAGGAGGAGTTACTAGAGCAAAAGAACATCTCATGGCAAAGAAGGGCAATGTTGCTGCTTGCACCAAAACTCCGAAAAATGTGAGAGAAGAACTTTGAAAATTATATAAAGAAAAAGCAGATAGCTCCTCTATCAATCCTAGATATAATGCAACCAATGATAACCATGAGAGTGAAGATGAAGTTGAAATTTTTACGGCTAGCAATGATAAAGGGAAAAATAGCGGTGGAAGGAAAGGACCAATGGATATGTTCTGCAGAAATCCAGTCGCTGCGATAGAGAAGAGAAAAAAGGAAAAACTAAGGCAAGCTAACATCAAAGAGGCATGTGACAAAAATTTAAAGGCCTCGGTTCATCAATATATTGCTCGATTTTGGTACCAAGCAGGCTTGTCATTCAACCTTGTGAAATTGAAAAGTTTTCAAGATATGATTGATGTCATAGGTGCTTATGGACCCAATTTACCCACGTCTAGTTATCATGAAATCAGAGTTCCGCTTCTCAACAAGGAAGTTGAGTACATTGAGAAGTTGTTGCAAGATCATAAATTGCAGTGGAGCAAACATGGTTGCTCTATTATGTCAGATGCATGGACTCATCGAAAGCAACTATGCTTGATTAACTTTTTGGTGAGCTCCCCTGCAGGGACAATGTTTGTCAAGTCCATTGATGGTTCAAACTTTGTGAAGACAGGAGAAAAACTATTTCAGATGCTTGATTCCCTTATGGAGGAAATTGGAGAAGAAAATATTGTTCAAGTTATAACAGATAATGGGAGCAATTATGTGTTGGCTGGTAAGTTGTTAGAAGAGAAAATACCTCATCTCTATTGGACTCCTTGTGCTGCCCATTGTATAGATTTGATGCTTGAGGATATTGGAAAGCTTCCTTTGATAAAGAAGAAAATTCAAAGAGGAATTATTCTTGTTGGCTTTATCTATAGCCATTCTAGTACCTTGAGTTTGTTGAGACAATTTACAAATAAGAGGGAATTAGTAAGACATGCAGTTACAAGGTTTGCTACCTCCTATTTATCATTACAAAGGTTGCATTAAGAGAAGGGAAGTTTGAGAAAGATGTTCACTTTTGATGAATGGAGCAATAACAAGCTATCAAAGGAAGCCATGGGGAGGGAGGCTACAAAAATTGTTCTTATGCCTTCATTTTGGAATCAAGTATTATTTACTCTCAAAGTCATGGGTCCTCTTGTTCATGTGCTTCGTTTAGTTGATGGGGAAAGAAAAGCAGCTATGGGTTATATATATGAAGCAATGGAGAAAGCCAAGGAAACAATAGTGAAGTCATTCAACAAGGATGAAAGTAAATACAATGATGTATTTACAATTATTGATAATAGATGGACATGTCAACTTCATCGCCCCTTGCATGCTGCTGGTCACTTTTTGAACCCAAAGTTCTTTTATTCCAACCCAGACATGAAATATGATTTGGAAGTTATAAATGGATTATATGATTGCATTAGGAGGTTGGTGCCAAGTAAAGATGTGCAGCAAAAAATTTTAACTGAGTTGCCTTTTTATAAAAGTGCAAATGGACTCTTTGGTGATGATTTTGCTAAAGAATCAAGGAAAATCACAGCCCCAGGTAAGACACTTAAACACTTTTTAAATTGTGCTAAGATATAATGGTTACATTCTAAGCTACCTTCGTTGCTTGTGTAGCTCAATAGTGGAAGAATTATGGGCATGCAGCTCCCAACTTACAAAAACTAGCTATCAAGATTTTAAGGTTGACATGTAGTTGATCGAGATGTGAGCGCAATTGGAGTGTTTTTGAGCAAGTAATAAGACAACTCATTTCATTATTATATTAGTTTGTAAGTTGTAGAAAGAAATTAATTTACATATTACTTATTCACATTGCAGATTCATTCAAAGAAAAGGAATAGACTGGACCACAAAAGGTTGCATGATTTGGTTTACATAAAGTATAATCAACAACTTGCTCAAAGATACAATATTAGGGATGAAATAGACCCTATTTTATTGAATGACATTGATGAATGTAATGAGTGGTTAGTGGGAGAAGTTGATGATGATAATGATAATGAAGAGGGAGGTAATGATTTGGTTTTTCATGATGATCCCGCTCTTAATTGGGCAACTGTTTATGAAGCTTCAGGTATTGGAGAACCAGTAGTTTATACAAGGAGACAAACAACTAATAAAAGAAAGCAACCATCAAATGATGATATTGTTATTGGATCTTCCCATGCTTCTAAGAAAGGTCCAGGTGCAACTCCAACTCCAACTCCAACACAATCTAAGAAGGGTAAAGAGAGGACTCAAATTCAAGTTCAAAATGAATTGCATGATAGCTCTGATTCCGAGTTTGAAAGATTACTTAACTTTGACAAGAGTCTCTCAGAAGGGGAAGAGAAGGAGGGATATGCCCCATTGGATGATGACATTGAAGACAATTATATTAGAGTTGAAGAAGAATATGATGATTAGAAAGAAACTTAATACATACATTTAATGATTTTTTGCTATTTTATGTTTTGAACTTTAAATTTGTAGTGTTTTGAATTTTTATACATAATATCATTACTTTTTCATTAAAATTATATGTGGTGGTATTATATTTTGTTTATAAAGGTTATGGTTTCCGTTATAATTACTTCTGCCATAACCCGTTATGATTTCCGTTATAACTTTATAAAGGTTTTTAGGGTTGCCAATATTTTCCGTTATCCGATATCAATAACACTGGTTTCCATTCAACAACTTCGTTTAGATTATGTGTATATGGACAAACAAGTCTATGATTAATATCGTAAGCAACTAAAAGCTTAGTGAATGGTTTGTACTCTCCACCCAAATCAGATTGAAAATTTTTATTTTTAAACCAAGTTGCAACCTAACAAATTGCTTAAAATTCTGAAATATTGACATTGTGTCACCTTTAGATTTAATTGGAAAGATCCAAGTATATCTAGAATAAGCATCAATAAATGATACATAATATTTATAATATTTGTATCCTGCAAAAGATGTAAAATGAGCAGGTCCCCAAAGATAAGTAAACAATAATTCTAAAGGTGAATCAACTTTATTTGGCAACAAGAATTTGCAATGTTTTAGTACAATTTGTAGAATACAATTATTATGCTGGCCAAGTCTATTATGCCATGCATGAACAATGTTATCTACACAATACACATTATTCAAACTGGAATTACAACTAGAAGAGACAGAAAAAGAAAACCACAAAAGATGAAACTAGACATTATTTGAAGTATAAAGTTCATCATCACCAACAACACCTTGAAGGAGAATATTATTTGTCCCCTGAGATTTAACAAAACAATGGTTAGGATGAAACTCAAAGAAAACTAAATTATCTTTGGAAAATTGACTAACACTTGACATGTTTTTAGTAATGGGAAGACCACGTCACAAATTGTTTAATTTGAGAAGGACATTAGGACCATAAGAGGAGGAAAATGAAGAGAAACCAACACCACAAATATTCAGACCTGCACCATTGCCTATGAAAATTTGATCAGGACCATCAAATTATTGAAACTGTTTGATATTTTGAGGTTCACTCGTAACATGAAACTTGGCCCAAAATCTTGTATCCAGGTTGTATTGTTGTCCTCTTGAGAAGTAGACTTTGTGAGCATTGCAGTAGGTTGAGTACTTTCCGGTGTTTCCAGACTTAATATTAGGATTTATCCATATGTTGGAAGTCCTTTGTGAACTAGTTGAATAAGGAACAGACTGTTGTGTGGCTGGATCAATAAAATATAGACTCATGAGGTTGATAAGAGATGTCAGATAAAAAATGGAAAACGTTAGCAGTATGACCAAATTTAAGACAAATTTGGCACTAAAAATCCACCATGACCTCTTCCAAAACCACTACACAAAAAGATGTTCCAATTGTATATTTGGAACCACCACGACCACGTCCAAAAGAAGCTTTGAGTGTAATTGAGTGAAGGTGAAACCAAATTCTGTGATTCTTGAGGATAACAACTGAGATGTGTTTCATGTCTATAAATGAGAGCTTCAATTTTAGTGATAGAAGGAGGACATTTCTTGCTTTCAATTACTGACACAGCAAGTGCATAACTAGAAGGAAGACCTTCGAGAAGTGCATCAACATGTTTCTTATGTGTTACAAGCACACCTACACCAACAAGTTCTCAATATAACCTTTAATTTTAAGAAGATAATCTTCCATGGATTTAGACTCTAGTTTTACAATACACATTGCAGTACGCAATTGTTGTATACGAGATTTAGTTTGCAGACCAAAATATTCATGAATTGTGTCTCAAACTTCATAAGAATGAGTTGCATCAAGCCTACACGACAGAATAGACTTTGAAAGTGTAGATTGGAACCAAACAAGTAGAGTCTGGTCCGAACTTTCCAAGCTTCATATGCATGATTAACAATATCAAGTGTTCTATCATGTTCAATGAGGAATAATTGGATTTTCAACAAATCGTTGGAATTTGTGAGACTTAATCACTGGTTCAACATACTGCCTTTTGTGAAGATAATTTGTATCATCCAATTTCTCAGCAATTGAAGCGGAAAATTCATTGAAGCAGAAGCCATAACTCCAACCGAAGAGATTACGTAATGCAAACGTAAGAATCTCAAAGTGAGAAAATAGAAGACAATCCCTGAACCGAACCATTGAACAAAAGGAAAGGACTCGTGACGAAATTGTGAGAGAAAGGCGTGAGCCAAAAACTGAGAAAGAATAGGTGCGAACTTGAGTTAACCACAATTAGTGAACGAGAGGCCCGAGCAAAAGCAGAACAAAATTTCAATCGCAACTTGAATTAACCACGAAATCAATCACGAACAAGAAAGTGAGACAACTGCACTGATTAAAATCCTCAAAACAACAAGTCCGAAGAAAAATCAACGAGAACGGACAAACGAAACTTTAATTCACAAAGCATCGCTACAATTGACGAACATCACGAGCTCAAAACGAAGAGAAAACACATTTCACCGATTGAAACTTGAACTAGGTAAAGCGAAAGCAAAGTTCAAGAGAATGGATCAATGTAAAAGACGCTCTAAATATCATGTTGAAGCACTAGAACGAAAGAAACATATATTGAATTGAACTAAATTTTATTTAATGAATATCACACTTGAATGCTTTGTACAGCTTGTATTTATACTACACGATACAATATGTACACTGGTACAAGAGATTTAAAACTAATAATGATTGACTATGGTTGACCATTGACCATAGTAAACCATTAACTATTAACTTTACACTAACATTATAAAAATTTAAAATTATTTAAAATCCCAATCATTGACTTTCTAATTAATAATTATTATTGAGTACTGCAGACAATTTGCAATTTTTTTAACTGCTATAGTTATCCACCACTGGTGTCTATACAGCTGCATTGACTTTCTAACCTATAATCAACTTTTAACAGTATATTACAGTGCATAAACATCTTATCATGCAACTGAATAGGTGGAATTGGTTGCTAACTTGTGCTGGAAATGAAATCTTAGATGCGAAAGTGTTCTTTGTCACATTATATGTCTTCCCTTAACATGTTTCCATTATTGCACAAATAAAAAATATTTTTATTTATGATAAAGAGCTTGTTCACATAGTCCTTCTAAGGATTCACATGTGACAGATAGGCAATAAAACAATTACAACTGAATTGAAAATTAAAAATTACTTGGACTATAAATACATATACGTACCAGTAATGTTACTACCAACTATGTTTGAGTTTCACTAATCCCTTAACTACTAACTGCCATTGACAATCTTCTTGAGTGTTTTTAAGCACCTTCAAGTGAGATGCGACACAATCAAGAGTAATAAGTAATTAACACAATGCTTAAAAAAGCATGTTTCCCCTTGTTCTCAGCTGCAAACTCTAACACAACTTAGAAGAAATTGCCCTGCTATCCAATATTATGAAACTTTCAGTTGCAAGTTATGGAATAAAGAACACTTACAATTTGGAGATTATAGGAATAGTGATTAGGAGAATAACAGCAAGAACTCCATATCATTGCAAACATATATCAGCAAAGGTACATAAAGAGGAAGATGCAAACAAACATGTAGCCTCAGACTGTCTCTGAATAAATGTCATGTTTCTCCCATTCCAGAATTGGATCCCATTGGGAATGCTTGTGTAGATCAATTCCTCTGCAAACAGACAGTGAGGCAAAAATGGGTCATCCACAAGGCCAGAAGTCTTGGACAACAACGGCGGAAATCCTCGTTCATTTTGCAAAATCTCTGGCAGTTGCAGTACCTTGTCGGTGGTGCCATTGGGTTGAGACACTTCAATTTCCATGTACAAACATGGCAAATTAAGTTGTCGAGGGTTGAGGAATTGGCAATGAAAACCACCCCCATTTTACTCGCAACCATGACATGATGAGACACATGAAGGTTCATAAAAATACAGGAGAGAGATTGTAGAGTGAATATCCAATTCCAATAGGACCAAATTCCAAGACCTCAAAGCCCAGTTCTCTGCTCTTCCACATCTTCCTGTTTTTCAGTCCTCCCCTTCATCCGAATGTTTAAAGAACTTACTAACTTCTCTGTCCTTGGCTCTGGCACCATTCCTTTTGCTACCATCTCCTCAAAATAACGCACAACATCCTTCACCCTCCCTTTTCCAAAGTGCTCATGAATCATGATGGTATATGATCTCCTATCTGGCCCCCATCCATTCCTCTCCATTTCTTCCCATGTTTTTCTAACTCCATCCTCATCACCCCATTTCATGTACAATCTCAGTACCAAGTTATAAACATCATCATTCATGCTGCACCCTTTCCTCTTCATCCTCCCCAAAACCTCGTGAACTTCCCCCGGCTCCTTCAAGCTCTTGAGCAAGCAACAATAAGTAACAACATTAGGCAAGCAACTCCCGTTCCTCCTCTCCATCTCATCCACCAGTTCATACACTTTCTCCATTCGTCGTATCTTGCACATGTACTTAATAAGAGAATTGTAAGTAGAAACACTAGGTTCGCAACCTCGCTCACTCATGTCACGAAAAATCTCCAAGGCCTCAGGAATCCTCTTCTTGAAACAAAGAGCATCAATGATGCAGTTGCATATCACAACATCTGGCTTACAACCCTTGTCCAACATGCCACGGAACAACCTCAGTGCCATCCCAAGTTTTCCTTTCTTGGTCAACGCCTTGATAAAGGTGGCGTAAGTGAATACATCAGGCTTACAAGGAGAAGCCACTATGTCCTTCCACACCCTCTTTGCCTCATGAACGTTTCCCAAAACACACCAACCATTCAGGATCACGTTCCAGGTCTTTATATCCGCACTACAAGAAACATTAAAAAGTATAAAAAAGAGGTATGTGTTTTATAACCTAAATTTAGTTTATGCATAAGTATAACATTAAAAAAACTATATAAAAAGCTTCATAAGATAGTTTATAATAAACTAATTTGAACTACTGAAAAAATTCATTTCATTTTTTCTATTAATTTTTCTCTTCTAATAAACAATCCCTGAATGAAAGCAATTTCATCACTAATTCTGGTCAGTGATACCTTAATCTTTTCCAGAATACCTGAAACCCTTCTTCATCACATTATGGAACAACGTTTCGGCCTCTTCGACGTGCTTGAACCTGCACAACCACATCAAGAGGGTACGAAAAGCCTCGGAACCAAACTCCAACCCGAACTCCTTCCTCCGGCGGAATAACTGAATTGCATCGTCCACTTTATGAGCACCCACGAACCTACGAAGCAGTGTGGCAAACATCTTTTCATCGACAAGCCCCTCTCTGTTTGACATTTCATCGAGCACCTGGTGCAACTCCTGAAAGCGTTGCATTTTGCCGAGAATGTCGAGCATCTCGTTGCAGACATCGGAACTGGGTTCATAGCCGGCGGTTTTTGACCAGTTGAAGAAGACGTGGGCGGGTCGCCAATCGGAGCGGTGGCGTCGCAGAACGTCGAGAACGAGGTGGTGGTTGAGGTCGACGCCGCAGTGGTCAAGGGCTCGATGCAATTGGTCCGTGGGCTTGTCTCTTCGGAACTTGAGAATGTTCTGGATCAACGAGGCTGGACACGAATGCACGAATCGTGTGCTTGAATTTCCAACGTTGAACAGTGTTTGGAAGAATCCTTTGTAAACCCTGCTACTGCTTCTACGGTTGCAAGCCATGCCTCAATAACAACAATGAATTTATTTATTTGATTTGTCGCAATTTGCAAATGCTCATTCAGGAGAAGATGGGAAAAACTATTTTGAACAATAATCCAAATAAAGTGTTACAAGAATTTCACAATATTATTTTATATATAGTGAGAATAAAGGTAGCAGAGAATGAGAATCCACCATTGTCTGACACTCAGTTGGGTAAAAAAATGAAAGATGCAGTATTCATAGGATTTATAGTGATAGTAGCTTTTGATATTTTTATCCATTTTTTATTATTTATTTTTTTATTTACTATTTTAATTATTTTAAAAATATAATAATTTAAGATTAATTGAGGTGATTGAAATAACGAGTTAAAAGTGGATAAAATATCATTATTTTATTAAAATTATGATTACGTTGAAACATATTTTAAACTTTTCCTGGTGGACTAGAACTCAGTCACACTAAAATTAGGGGTGGCAATGCGGGCCAGCCCGCCCCGCATAAGGCTCGCACACCGCGGGTCGGTCCGTCCCGCCCTGCACTTTTTATGTGGGCCGCATACTCTGACCTGCCCCGCATATATGTTGGTCCGCGGGTCCGCGGGCCGGCCCGCTTTTTTTTTATTTTATTTTTTTATTTATTTATTTTTTTATGATAAAACTTTCAATGTTTAAAAATTGGGAAACTTTAAGAAGTTCACAAAATTAAGTAAAGACTTTGGGGAATTAGATGATAAATTGATA
>Ga0214545_1005236_pt1 | contig 23605 bp, 7 predicted proteins | sample CNSS4metaG_FD_160064 | JGI IMG/M metagenome (GOLD analysis project Ga0214545, IMG submission 160064) | Root nodule microbial communities from cowpea collected in UCLA plant growth center, Los Angeles, California, USA - CNSS4 | ecosystem: Host-associated > Plants > Roots > Nodule | place: USA...
AAATAACAAGCATAAATGAAAGGGATGAAGGATTAGTGAACTTCCTTTCTAAACATGCTTAGTCTTCTTAAGCATGTGCCTCCATCCTTGATTGAGGTCAATCCTTCATCAGTCGCTCTAGAAGCATACAACACACAACATTTAATTTCAGCTATCACACAACAACCCATAATCAGGTTACCGGTGTAAGACCCGTGAAATTTAATTAATTAAATAAATAATTAATTAATAAATACGGGTCGTGGAAGCCTTTATGGCATTTAATAGTGGTTGATGTGATGTGGAAAAGTGCTAGCTCATATAGTTGAGAGTATTTGGTTTGTGTGAGAGAACTTGGGTTCGAGTCCTATGTATGCCAATTATGTGTTATTTAATTATTATTGTTTTACTAATATGAATGTGCGTGTTAAGTAAGAATATAGTATTTGAGTTATGTTAGTTAGCAAGAAGCATGAATTGGCTTGATGGTTTAGCACTGTCCTAATATTTGCATGGTTAGGGGTTCAATCCTTGGTGAGACTTAAATTAAGTTTTCTTTTTGGTGGAAAGTTTCCAGAAATTGCCTGGCGGGACTCATCTATGTTGTGTGATTTCTAGGTTCTTGAAGAGGAACCGCTTGGCGGCATGTCCCTAGCCGCCAAGCGATGTGTGCTGTACAACCCAGTTTTCTGGTTTTTGGATCAAGGGCTTAGCGGTGATGAACACCCGCCAGGCGGCGCGAGTCAACTTGACTCGATTCTTGATGTTTTTGGGTTATGGGAGGATTATGATCGGGGAGAAATGACGTTCTAATCGTTATGAATGATTAAACATCATATTTTCTTGGAAATTCGTGAATTGGGGGTTAAATTGAGATGAAAATCGCATGAATGTCATCTTAGGGTTGATGAATTGAGGGATTTTATAGTGACACTAAATTAAAGGAAAAAGGTTAATGGAATTTTACTTATTGGAAGTTTTAGGAATGGATCATGAACATAAACATGTGAGTACAACCTTTTGAGTCGTAAATTGAATGAAATCAGAGTTGTTGTGAAGGAGGCAAGGTTCGCAGGTGCAAGAACCGCCTCGCGACACCATATTGGCTGTCAGGCGCCACATCAGAGGTGCGTGGTGTTTTGATTCACGAAAATGCTGTTTTTCGTACTTTTCGCGCAACAGTAACTGCCGGGCGGTGGTTTAGTCCCGCTAGGCGCCACCAATTTTTCTGGTTCACACAGTTTTCGTAAAACTGCATTTCCCGGTTCGTTAACCTGCGATTTAGGTGAAATTTTGACAGGTGGTCCAACACATGTGGTTCTTTCACTTTGAACGGTGGAGATTTGGTTTGTACGTCAATAGCTAGAGATATACATTACTTAATATTGTTGATTTTGGAGTTTGTAAAATACATGAATAAGCCCTTGATAGTTCAAGTAACTTCTAATGAAGCATAATTGGGTGCATGTGGTAAGTTAAATTCAGAATCTATGTTAATTGGGTATGAGTGGGATAATTATGTAAGATATGGTATGGATGGTGAAACTTTACCTTAGTCGTGGTTTTGTGCTTGTGAATTTTTATTGAGGTACATATGCAATATTGACAAAAGTGTGGTGTCATGAGTTTATAAAAATATCAGACTGTATGATCCTAAGACGAGGTGTATGTGGAATGTATGTGTCATGTTTAAAGGGGTAAGTGAAGGAGAGTATGGGTGCATGACAATACTTGATTTGATGGCATGTTTGAATGGGTGTGGTGTAATCTTATTATAGTTGTATGACTGGAAAACCAAGTTGTGTTGTAAATTGTTGTGTTGTATGATTGGGATCCCATGGGGATCTATTTAAGTGCCAAGAAACCAATAGCACTACGCTACTGGTATGGCGCCTGGCGGTGCGAGCGAGCCGCCAGACGGACGGAACGCAAATTAGTGATAGTGGTCACAACGTGAGGATGGCGCCTGGCGGTAAGGAGGGTTCCACCAGGCAGAATGGTGTAGTAGAGGCCCTGAAGATGCGATGGCGCCTGGCGGCGTGGGAAGGGTGCGCCAGGCAGTGGCGACGAGTGGTGCCTGGCGGCATAGTGAAGTACGCCCGGCGATGACGATGCAGTGATGATGCTGCAGGCGCGTGGCGTGTGGCGGTGTGTGATGCCCGCCAGGTGGTTTGGACCTAGTGTCCGTCTAGAGACGTGGGATGCCCGCTTGGCGGTTTTGGTTCAGTGATGGTGCGCAAGGAAAGGTTTCTACACAGCTTTAGGTGATGTTCATGATGCGAGGCTTTGGCTGGGGGTCCAGTTATGAGTGTAACCCATATTGGAGTAACACGTGACCACTCTAGGTTGTAGCCTGATGGTTTAGGAAGTCCAGTGGAGTGTGCGAGTTGTGGTAGTCTGGAACAGCTACAAACTTTATGTTTGTTTCGGGGAGCTACACTTGGTGTCACAGTGAGATGTTGTGACAAGGTTATTCCCACGTGTGGACTATCAGGTGGTGTCCTGTAGTCGGAGGGGCGAGTAGACACTCGTGCAGCGAAGATCGGTCATTGTTCTCACCTAAAGGGTATAGAAATGATAGACGTCTAAATGTAAGTGCTGGAAGTGGAGAATAAAGGAAAAAGGGAGAAGAATACTAACCCGGGTTTTAATGTTGCGACATTGTAATTAATATTATATTTGTTTGGTTTTATTTAAATGAGCTCACCCTATTTGTGTGTGTGTGTGGCGATGATCATGTAACTTGTTACATGGGAGCAGATGTTAATGCAGGTGAGCAGGTGGATACGTAGAGACGGAGTGGGGATCACGACGGGATTAGTTATTCAGTTTTATTATGATTTTCTTTTGTAATTTTTATGGTTTGGTTTGGTAATAACTGTATAGAACAATTTTAATTACTACAGAAGCGATGTTGAACTTTTATTTTTCCCGCGTTCTTGGGAAATTGCAAGGATAAATGTGATGTTTTATAAATCTTATTTCTTATTTATGTTTAAATAGTAATTTTCGGCTAGGACGTTACAACCTGAGCCTGCTGCCTTTGCTCCCGTCATGGCATAGACTATGCATACTGCCTGAGGTCTGTTGCCTCTGTTCCTCTACTGGTTTTAAGCCGGAGTCTAAACCGGAGTACGCGTCACTACCCTAACAAGAGTGGGACAATCCTTGCCAAACTGGACTTCCTTTCCCTAGTTGTTGCACCTTCTGAAGCCTTCCATTTGAGGGCAAACACTCCTTAGATGAGAGCCCCCATACCGAAAGCATTGTACCCTGTTCTATTGGGAAGAGAAACTCCAAAACCTTTTGAGACTAAGAGTGGGGCCTATCATACAGTTTCCTTCTCTCCTCATGCCTCGGTTTGGACCTAGACGGTCCACCAATCCTCTGCTGCTACGGGTGTTGAGCTTCCACCTCAACTTTCATTTTCTCCATAACTTTGGTCTTCTCCACCAAGGCTGCAAAATCCTTGATGGACAGTGGGGCCACCATTAGGCGGATGTCTCCTCTGAGATCGTTCTCAAATTTGCGACATCTTCATTCTTCATCAAGTGGCATAGTATAGAAACGACCGAGGTGTTTAAACCTCTCTGCATACTCGCCCACCCACTTGCTTCCCTGAGTTAACTAGAGAAACTTCACTTCCTTGGCGTATCTGACGCTATCTGAAAAATACTCGGAGAGGAACTTCCCCCTAAAGGATTTCCACGTGACTGGCTCTTCTCTTTCTTCCATGATGGATTTCATGTTGATCCACCAATGTTATGCCTCTCTTGTGAGCATGTACACTGCAAAAGCCAATCTGTTCTCCACAGTGCACATCTTGGCATAAAAAATCCTCTCCATGTCCTTCAACCACTGGTCTGCAACATCGGGGCTGGTTTTGCCATTAAACATCATTGGGTAATACTTCAGAAAGTCCTCCAAACTCCACTCCCGGATTGGAGATCATGGCTTAGGACCGTAAACAGGGGCAACAGTCCTTTTTTCCTCTAGCTGTCGGAGGGCTTCCATATGATGCCTATGAGCATCCTCAACAACTACCCTTGCAGCCTCCATCTGCTGCATCACCAATTGATGTTGCTCTAGTGATGCTGCCTGGCCTTGCATTGACACCGCATGTTATTGCATCATGGCATTACTCTATTGAGTCATGGCTGCCACCATAGCTTCTATCACCCTTGCAATATCTGGAGCATCACCTTGAGAACATTGAGGAGTTCTACGAGGACGTGCCATATCACTAGGCACATAGGAAAACCATTAATCAGACTCGATCAGACAAGAAACTCAACTAATGACACTAGGAAAACACAACGAAAGCTAAGCAGACACACAAGTTCACAGACTTTAAGGAACGATCGCTCTGATACCATAATTGTAACGACCTATTTAAATAATGACGTAATTAAATGAAACATCACGCAATATAATAATAAGAGCAAAGTTGCGGAGTATAAATATCACTCCTTACAATAAATCCCAGATACTTAGAGAAAGGTCTAAGGCACACCACGATGCCATTGACTAAGCAAGATAAAAGTTGAACAGTACTTAAAATAAATGATCCAAGAGCAAGGTAATACATGGGCTACAACCCTAAAAGATAACTCAGAAAGACGGGATCTAACCCAAGACAAACTAAGCAGCGGAATCTCCATCACCCTGATGACCACGAGGAGTTCTCGCATCTGCTCACATCAATAAATTGATGATCATCGCAAAAGGAGAAAGCCACACACGAAACATACAAACAAGTAGAAAGGGTAAGCTAGAGTGGAAAAACGTTTATCATACAATTGCATACAATTTCATAGCCAAAGATACCTATATCAACCAATCATGTCATGACTCACAAACAAGACACTAAGACTCAAGACACAATTATTCGGATACAAATAATTAGTCAGATTCACTGGATACTACACTTGTGGTGGCCTCTACTACTCTGTAGAGCCAATTGCCAATGGATTTTACCCTACCACTCACAAGGTTAGTCTTTAAACATCTAAGGCCATTATCTTGCCAAAGACTAGGGTCTCCTACTACTCTCACCACTTGAGTCAGTACGCTCTACGTGAGACTAACTAACTCTTTAGAGTGTCATGATGCAGGCCTTACTTGAATCCTTACTAAATTATATAATGAGGCACCACCATGAACTTTGTGGAATTACGTCCTAAGCATGAGGCACCACCATGAGCTCCCACTAATAGGGGACATGGAATTACGTCCTGACCATGAGGCACCACCACGCAACCATCGTGGAATTATGTCCTGACCAATGAGGCACCACTATGAGATCTAACCTAAAGATTTATGAAATTACGTCCTGACCATGAGGCACCACCACGAAACCTTTGTGGAATTACGTCCTGACCATACCAAAATCATGTCACACCAACCAAGTATGAAATTATCACCCATAGCAATCTCATTCCAATATATCATCAACCATCCAACCATATTTCATACGTATATCATGCCAAACTCATCAATTCCATCTCATACCATCAGATATTACATGCATATTCATATAATTCATACTTTAAATAGGGTAATCCAAAATAAACTTACAATCAACAACCAAAAGCATGGAAAAGAACAACCATGGAGCAAATTCCCGCACCCGTCTCGCTGAAGCCCAGGGACCCTCGCTCAGGAAAAAGAGATCTTTCGCTCAAGCTACAGGTCCTCGCTTAGATGAGACTGCCAACAGAGAGCCCTGCAAGATTCGAGAGTCCTCGCTTAGGCAAGTCCTCCTCGCTTGAGCGAGACCACTCCTCGCTCTGAGGGAAGATCCCTCACTTGAGCTACGATCACGTGAAACTCAAACAGTCTCTCACGAGTTCTCGCTTAGGCGAGCCCCTCTCGCCTGAGCGAGACAATACCTCGCTCAAAACAAAAGCTCTCCGCCTGAGCGAGAGCTCGAATAGGAACTAGGGTGAGGTTCTGCCATTCTCGCCTAGGTGAGGCAAGCTCGCTTGGGCGAGAGTAGCAGATCTCGCCTCTGTTCTCACCTGTATCAGCCATACATCCAGACCCAACCAACATAATAAGGCATTCCATACAACCATAGTAGCATACAATCAATATCCACACGAAGTAAGCCAAAAATAGACCAACATTCATAAAGGTATGAGGAACTCTAGCTTCCCTTACCTGGAAAAGGCTAGTAAGGGATACCGACACTTAAACAGTTGAGAAATATAGCTCCAAGAGCAAGTTCACGAGCTGAAAGAATAGTGGAACAGATTGAGCACGTGATTACTGAGGTGAATCCTAACTGGACCACGAAAAACAAACCAGAGAAGAAGGGTATAAGTTGGGGACCAACTTACGTGGAGGGAAAACGGAGTTGAACTAGCTTGCCATGGAGTAGAAGCAAACCCTAGCAGCGCATTGTTGCTATAGTTCTAAGAGAGGGTGAGAGATAAAAAGTGAAGTGAATGAGATGGTTAGGGCAGGTTTAGGGGTTTGGACACCCTATGGGCTTACCTTAGGCCCAACTAATTAGAGTAGGCCCTTTAAAACTAGGACAGAATTAAAGTAGGCCTTATATTAGATGGTTAATCTAAGTTTTTTACGTGTAAAAAAAATTATTTCAATAGTAATAAAACTTGTTTATTTCGAGTTGTTTAAGTTCAAAATGAGATAATACAATAAGTACTTAAGTATTCAATTTTCCTCTCTTCATTTCTGGCTTTTTGAGGATGAGTTTTAGCTTATAGAAAATAAGAAATCAAACAAATAACAAATCATGAAAGCTTATTTTGGTCTATAATTTAATGGGTCTATTTGCTCCAAAATAAAATAACCACATTATTAAATAATGGGTCAATATCGAACCGAAAAAAAAAAAGGCCAGAGGACCATATAAAATACATATTGAAAAATTAAAAAGATAAGTCAACTTTTAAAATTCCTGCTTTACTCAATAAAGGAAAATAGATTTTGAATTATTATTTTACTTAAAATTTTAATGGGTTCTAAGAGTACAATCTCAGCAGATTAATAAATTCTTTTATAAAAATGTTCATAATTTCTTTTACATTCTGTGAATATTTAATTTTAGTTTTCCAATAGTATTATTTTAGGTTTAGATCCTCCGATGTCCCAATTTTTGTTGGAACATCTCAATTGTATCTTGAGATTTAAAATCATCTTAATTGAGTTCTTTTTTTTAGATGTGTATCAAATAGACCATTTCTGTTATATATTGTCAGACTACGTTAACATTGGTACCACATGTTAGTGTTGTAGTTATTTTTTTCTTTAGTTTTTATTTTATTTTTATATTTAAAAAAATATTGTCACGTGACAGCTCGTGAAATTTTTTATTTTCAAATTTTATTTCAACTTTTTAATTTTTTTAAATTAAAAAAAATTAATGCATGCCGAATTATATCACGTGTTGATTTTTTTTAAATTTTTTTAATTATATTTTTTATTTTTTTAATTATTTTTTTTATTTTTTTTATTTTTGTAAATTAAAAAAAAGAAAAAAACTAGCACATGTCAAAATAAGATTCTACCCCTTGTTGATGTCAAAAATTTCAATTTGGTCTTTATATTTGTTATTTTGTTTCAATTTAGTCCGAACATCTTTTTAAATTGGTGCAATTTTTTTGATTTCAAATTGAAACAAAATTTGACTTGTATATAAATATTACAATAATATTTTTATTATAATAGATATCTCTAACCAAATAAGTTTATTTAAATTTAGATTTTTCATTGAATTTTATTTAAAATTTGTTTTAAATGTTTAGATATCAATAATTTGTAAACAAATGTCGGAGTTGGTTTAAAAGTAACAACTTTATAAATTCAAATGTAAATTTTAAATAATGTTCTTTAGGGTTTAGGGAATTTATAAAGTTTTTATGTTTATACCAACTCTAACATTTGTATAGAAATTATTGATATATAAATATTTAAAACAAATTTTAAATAAAATTCTATATAAAATATAAATTTAAATAAACTTAATTTGGTTAAAAATATCTATTATAATAAAAATATCATTGTCATATTTATATAAAAGTAAAATTTTATCTCAATTTGGAATAAAAAAATTGCTCCAATTTAAAGAGATGTTGGGACTAATTTGAGACAAAATAATAAATACAAGACGAAGTTGAGATTTTTCACATCAGCAATGACACATAGTAGAACCTTATTCTGACATGTGTTAGTTTTTTTTATTTTTTAATTTTAAAAAAAAACATGAGCTAACACATGACAAAACTCTATTTTGACACATGACATTTTTTAATTAAAAATTTAAAAAAATTAAATTTAAAAAAAACCACGAACTGAGTTGACAAGTGGCAAAATCCTAATTTGATATGTGACAATAATTTTTTTTTAAAAAATGTAAAAACAAAATAAAAATTAAAAAAATCACGTATTGACACCTGATACCAAAGTTGACGTAGTTTGATAGTACATAACAAAAAATGGCCTATTTGATACACATTTTCACAAAAAAAAAGACCCAATTAGGATGACTTAAAATCTAGGAGTCAAATGAGATTTTGGAATAAAAATAAGGACATTCGAATGGTTTAAACATATTCTTTTATTAGATGGGAAGAAAATCAACACATATTATTTTTACATTGAATATTTAAATATTTTATAAAAATAAAGACAAGTGAACACTCATAAAAACACAACAAATCAAGGCTAAATTCTATTTAAAAATATTTTATAATATTTTTTTTCTACTTTTTGTGTATGTTGAGTTTTAGGTTATACTCTTTTTGATAGATTAATTTAGGGGAGAGGGAGAGGAAGACATTGGAAGAATTAGAGGGTGAAGTTGTTGTTATTTCTTTTAAGGGATTTTGAAGTAATTTTAGAGTAGATTAGAGAGTGAAGTTCGTAAAAGTTTGTGATTGAATTGATTGTTATGACATTAAAAAAAACTTTTAATAGATAAAATATTTAGGTTACAAAACTGTCTCTAATGTTAAAAGTAACATAAAATAATATATAAATAATTTAGAATTATTTTATAAATTTTATTGAATGATTGAAATTATAAAAAAAATTATTTATAAAAAATGAATAATACAATATATTTGATATGAAAATAAATTTAACATTTACATATTGAATGCTTATATAGGAAATACTTTATTTACATGGAGATTTTATTTTCTTTTTAATAATAATGAGGATAATAGTAATTTTTTCTGCATCACCGTCCAATCTCATTATGTATAGCACGATGGCATTTTGTAGGTATCTTGCTAATCCTCCCTCGCCACCCCCCTCCATCAACCTGAAAGGAATACGTGAAACACCTCCTATTCCTCGCTTCATAATCCTCTTGTGCAGTAAATTTGTGCAAAGGAACACAATGTTAATTTTCTTTTCCTTTGTTGTACCACGATGTTGCAAATAAGAATTTGTTGCCTATTCCTCGCTTCATAATCCTCTTGTGCAGTAAATTTGTGCAAAGGAACACAATGTTAATTTTCTTTTCCTTTGTTGTACCACGATGTTGCAAATAAGAATTTGTTGTTAGCAATTTCGGTCACTATATATATATATATATAATAAATGTGTTAGGGTTATTTATTATTAGCTAAAGTATTAAAGTGATCTAATTAATTAAATCTCTAACTAAGAGCATATATATGTCATGATATATTAAATGTGTAGATACCAACAATATTCTAATTTGATGAATGAGTCAAATTATAAATATTGAAATTAAGTAACTAACAGAAGTTACATAAAGGGTTCTGGTACTCATTTTTTAGCATACACGTACATTATTCCTCTTTCTTTCTCTTCCTCCCCATTAGAAGAGAAAATCAAGAGGGAACCTTGGAAGATCAGGTGCCAATCTTTTATTTACTGTCCCCAATGGCTATGTATGCTTCTGCAGTATATTCTTTGGATATTGGGAGCTGCTCAATTAACTTAGGGCTTATAGTGTTCATGTCAACCCTGGGGGCTAATGTATATACAATAGGTTGAGAACATGTCGACCTAGTATATATATATATATATATATATATATATATATATATATATATATATAGGTTGAAGACATCTCGACATGCACTAATACACATATGCATTGTTGTAGTATGAATCCACCTCGGCAAAAGAACAAATCATAGAGTAATTAGGGGACACGTAGGCGGATTAGGAAACCCTAAAACAAGTTAATCCTACGAACTTAGGCCCAACAAGCAAGGCACATCCAGGTAATATAAATAACAATATTTATGAGGTAAGTTAGTGATCTCATTTATTGCATTCTTGTTGTTACTAGCAATAACTAACTAGGATGTCGAATTATCTTTGCAAGCTCCCCTACCGAGGTTATCCTTCCCTTATCAAAAGAGGACATCTTGGCAAGAGTATTGAGCAAGGCTAGTGATGAAGAGGATTGGAAGAAGTGGGGCCAATTGAAGAGAACGAAGGAAAGTAGACATTGGAGCTACCTGATACGTCTCAGCATAAGTAGAAGATTAATGCCCCTCTAGGTACATCTCGACCAAGCAAGAACATATAGTGTGCATAAAATTTCATCGATAATATATGTCTTATAGTGTTCATCTCGACCCCAGGGGCTGATGTATAAACAATAGGAACATATAGTGTTCATAAATTTCATTGATAATATATTTCTTATAGTATTCATTGAAGAATTATGGGATTGTGCGTAGGAATGGAAAGAAAGAAACACACTATATCAAATAAAAAGAAAATTTAGGACAATGATAGATATAAGATGAGATGAGATAGTGTTCGCGTGGATATGGAAGACCGCATAAAGGGAAAAAGTAAAGCAAATAAAAAGACAAAAAAGAAACCAAAAAAGACAAAAGAAAAAAACAATTGCTATAAATAATAGACTACGATGATTCTCAATTTAGAATATAAAATTCCATTGTACATAAACTTATTGGTTATTTAACATTAGTTCTCAATGGATAAACTTTTCTTTTTCTTCTAATCAAAGAATATTATAGCTTATAAAAAACTGAAGTTAAAGTACTTACAGTTAGACAAAAAAAAAACGGAAATTATATAAAAGGAATTGTTTACAATGTTATGAAAGGGGTTTGCTAATTTATTAAGATTTTACTCTAGAATCCATTAATATTCTTAAGTAACATAATAATTTAAAATCTTTTTGTCAATAAAATAATTTTAAAATTTAATCAATCACTTTTTAGTTTTTCAATATTTGTCTTATGTGGTCACTAGCTTTTTTTCAGTGGAATGTGGTATCTGGCTTTTGATTTCGGAACAACTTCACTAACAAGTTTATTGTCCAAATATGTTTTCTTTATTTTGTTTTTTATCAGTTTCTCAGATTTGATTCTTTATTTTCTATAAGCTAAATCTCATGTTCCAAAGTGAAAAAGGGAAAAATTATACACTTAAGCAACTCATAATTATACTTTTTTAATCAATTTTAAAATAAAATTTTGATTTTCAGAAGCTAATAATTTTAGACCAATAATCTAAAATTCATTAATGATTGCTAAGATATTAAGATTTATTTTCATGCTGCTATATACATTGTGGGAGCTTAAGGATGGTAACAACAATCTCTAATCATTAAAAAATATTTTAAATATAATTTTATATATATATATATATATATATATATATATATTATTTAGACTTACAAAATTAAATTTTTTTAAGGAAATTAAATTTTTAATATTTATATTTTTTAATTAAACTTATTTAATTTTTTTAAAAAGTATTAAATTTGTTGTATTAATATTTTAATATGTAATTATATTTGAATTATTCCTAAAGTAAATGTTTTATCTGAATTTAAACTTTAAAATAGTTTTGTAAATGAATTTATTTAAAATTAAAATTTTCTATGGGTATACAAAATACAGATATAATAAAAAGAATATGCGGAAATCTTTTTCAAATATAAACCAGACATGGATACAATATTTTTAAGACAGATGAGATATGGGTAAGCGTTACCCATTTCCGCTTTCCATGAGAATAAATTTACTTATTTATTTATTCATTATTTTTAATGTAAATACATTATTATTGATTTTAAAGAATGGAAAGGCTGTTTTTTTTTTCTATTTTAAGTGAAAAATTAAAATTGTAAATTGAACTATATTGGATTTTAAAAAATGGGAAGGCCTATTTTTTTTAACATTTTCCTAGCAATTTTTAATTTGCATGATGTAAAAAAAATTATTTTTGGTTAGCAGTCATAGTTACAACACTGAAAATATTTGTATGTTCAGTTCTTGATAAATTTACGTATTTTTAATGAGTATTAAAAAGTTGTATATTTTTAATTAAGTTTCTAATCGTTTAATTTTTCTGTTAATCACTGTCTCGTCACCTTAGTCATTCCCACATAATATTTTTTTATTAATTTCAAATGACATTATTTTGTGGTTACCATATTTGGCTATATTATTCTTGGATGAAGGTAAATGAAAATGAAGATGATAGAAAAAAAAAAACTTAAATACGGTGTTGGAAAACTACAGAACAAGTGAAGGATTGAACGTGAGATGAGATTGAAAAGGAAATGAAAAGAAATAGGTGTTGGATGAGGATAAACAAAACAACAAAGATGAAAATGTAAATATTATGTTAAAAGAAAGCACTATTTGCTCCTTGTATAACCAATTAACCAAAACTCGGGTTATTGGACTCATTTGATTAGTAATTAATGCATGTTTTAACAATTATGATTTGTCGTATATTATGAGGCTATATAATTTAAAACCCGGTATTCACATTAACACATCATATATTACTTAGTACAATGGGGACATAAAATCTTTGGTTTAGAAGGAACTACCATGTCTACTAGTAATTATTAAGAGTCTCTTAATCATAGTATACTATTCAACCAATTTTAAAACATGAGAGGCACTTGCAATCTTAAATGTTTGTATCTTTTCTACACTAACAAATGGTTAGTGCAACAAACCTACTATTACTTCGTTTAAACCCCATGCATCCTCATGAAGACAAAATAAATTTAGATGCAGAAGCAGGTTTATGCTAACAGAGAATGAGAAGGTTTGCAGAATGCAAAGGAAAGAAGAGAGAGAAAAACTAAAACTGAATTTATTACTATGAAAAGCTTATGTACACACTAACACTGAAAGGAGTTATATAACAGAAAAAGAAACTAACTATTGATTCTGTTATAAACAGAATATTATTTAATTATGAATTTCCTGTTGCGAGGCAGTAGGATTTGAGGTTGTGCACGGGTTTTGTTGTATTCTGAGATCCCCATCAAACGGGCAGTAGATGTTGTGACGGCCAAGCTTGGAATTAAGCTTAGAAAATAACCCAGGTGGTAGAGCTTTGGTTAGGATATCAACTAATTGTTGGTTGGTGCGGACAAGAAGTAATTTGAGTAATCCTTGTTGTATCTTTTCTCTGATAGTGTGGCAGTCAATTTCCACATGTTTGGATGTTCGTGGAAGACTGGGTTTGTGGCAATTTTAATTGCTGAAGCATTGTCACTATAGATAGTAGCCGGTGATGTGTAGGTGATATGAAGGGCTTGTAAGAGTTGAGTTAACCACTAAATTTCACAGGATGTTTGAGCAAGAGCACGATATTCTGATTCTGAGGAGCTTCTGGAGATGGTTGCTTGCTTTTTGGATTTGCAACTAATTGGTGATTCTCTAAGATAACAATGAAATTAGTGACAAATCGTCTTGTATCTACACAATTCGCCCAATCAGAGTCGTTGTAGCCTCGGAGGTGGATGTCACTATGAGCAGGAAGAAAGATGCCTTGACCAATGGTTTGTTTAAGATATCTTATCACACGAAAGGCGGCTTGTAGATGATCCTTTGTGGGGGCAACAACATATTGACTAAGGTGACTAACAACATACATTATGTCTGGCCTGGTGTTGGTCAAATAGACTAACTTTCCAATTAATCTTCTATAAGTGGTAGGGTCATCCAGAGGATCACTTGCGGCCTGCATCTTGACAGAAAAGTTAAGAGGAGTGCTAACAGGAGAGCAATTGATCATACTAGTCTCAGTTAAAATATCAAAGGTATACTTTCGCTTAGATAAATTGATACTATGCTTATTTCTAGCAATTTTGAAACCAAGAAAATAAGTAAGGGTCCCTAGGTTTTTGATTTTAAAGTTCTTATCAAGCTGTGAAGTAATATGATCTATGGAGATCATCCACGTAAACAAGCAAAATGGTGATGCGATTATCAACAAATTTAACAAAGAGAGAATGATCAGCAAAAGTTTGGGTAAAATTATGAGTGAAGAGAAAAGAGGAAAGCTTTGCATACCACTGTCTGCTGACTTCTTTAATCCATATAAGGATTTGTGCAGAAGACAAACCTGTCCCTTTTCAATGGTAAGACCAGGAGGTGGGTCCATGTAGATAGTCTCATCAAGATCCCCGTGGAGAAATGCGTTGTTCACGTCAAGCTGGGATAACTTCCATTCTTTAGAGGCTGCAATAGCTAGGATGAGACGAATTGTGGAGAGCTTGGCAACAGGAGCATACGTGTCATGGAAGTCCATGCCCTCAAGTTGTGTATATCCCTTAGCAACTAAACGAGCTTTGTGTCACTCAATAGATCCATCTGCTTTGTGCTTCACCTTATAAACCCATTTACAGCCTATTGTGCTGGTGCCGGGCGGAAGATTAGTCAAAGTCCATGTGTGGTTCTGTTCTAAAGCTAACAGTTCATCTTTCATAGCCTTTTGCTAGTTAGATTCTTTTGTAGCTTCATTGTAGTTTTTGGGTTCAATGCCACCATCAATGTTCATAACTGTATGTTGAAAAGAGGAAGACAACTGAGACAAAGAAAGAAAAGATTGTATAGGATATTTACTTTTCCTAGCAATATCAGTGTTATTTACGTAATAATCTTAGAGATGTGTAGGCATCTTTGTGGCTTTCTTACTTCTTCTCACATTAATATTATTAATGGCATTTCTTGTGTATCTATATCATTATTGCATGGAATATTGTTGTCATCAAGCGTTTCATCATGCGTTACATTATCATTATAATCAAATTGAATGTTGCAATTATGAGGAGTGGGTAAGCCAACTTGTTCAGTGGATTCATGATCTATGTTATGACAACTAGGGAAAACATCTTCATGAAAAACAACATTTCGTGAAATGATAATGTCATGTTTCTTTAGATCAAATATAACGTACCCTTTAGTGTGAGAGCTTAGGCCAAGAAAGATGCCAGCACGTGCCCGAGGATCAAACTTGAACCTTTTTGCAAACAAAGTTTGAGCAAAGCATGAACAACTAAAGACTTTAAGAGAACTAATATCATACATCTTATTATGCAATTTTTCATAAGGGGTAGAATTCTTTAAAAGAGGTGTAGGAATATTATTGATTAAAAACGTTGCATGAATCAAAGCATAAGACCAAAACTATTTCGATAATTTGGTTTGAAAAAGCAAGGATCTAGTGACATTTAAAATATGTTGGTGTTTCCTTTCAACTATCACATTTTGTTCAGGGGTTTCTCCACATGTTGTTTGATGTATATTACCTTTAGAATTAAAGAAACTTGGCATATTAAACTCAAATCCATTATCACTTCGTATGACTTTGATCTTAGTATCAAATTGGGTTTTAACATAAGAAATAAAGGTTTTAAGATGCTCTCTAGTTTCAGATTTTGTTTTCATAAGAAAACCCCACGTGAATCTACTGTGATCATCAATTATGGTCAAGAAATATTTTTGCCCATGCAGAGAGATAACAGGGGAAGGCCCCCAAATGTCAACATGCAAGAGATTAAACAAGTTAGCAGCATACGAATCACTATTTGGAAAAGACAATTTTCTTTGCTTAGCCATGTGGCAAATATCACAGTACATGTCTTTAAGACTAATGAAATCAAATCTTTGCCTCAAAATTTCTAATCTCTTATCAAAAGGATGCCCAAGTCTCCCATGCCAAAGATTGCTAATATACATGTTATTAACATTATGTTTAGAAGAAGTAAACACATATAATCCTGCTTGATGTTTAGCTAAACCAATCGTCCTTTTGGTCATTTGATCCTGTATGAAACAACCACATTCAGAGAAAACAACTTGCAATTGTGACTTTTCAATTAATTTGGATACAAATATGAGATTATGTTTAAAATCTGGGATAAACAAAACATCTCTTAAAATAATATCATCATGGAGTTGAACAAGGCCTTTATGCATGGCTATCACATACAAGCCATTTGGCAAATTAACATTGAGATCTTTAATTATTTTATGTGAAGAAAACATGGATAGATTTATACAGACATGATCAGTTGCACCTAAATCTAAAATCCAATTATGAGAATGAGAGTTGTAAAGATTAAGAAAGATATTACCTTGTCCCATGGAATTTGTAGAGAAATTACTGACTTGACTATTCTTGTTTGATTCATTGGAATCATTCCCTGGTTTTATGAGTGCCATAAGAGCTTGGTATTGTTTGCTTGTCAATCTAACCTCTTCATTATCCCCATCGTCCTTGACATCTACGTTCTTTGGCTTGTTGTTGACTGACTTATAACCTGGTGGGAAACCATGTTTCTTGTAACAAATATCAATAAGATGACCAAATTTTCCACAATAAGTGCACGCACATTTGCTGGTTTTGCTGGATGGGAAGTCGTTCTTTCGATAGCATATTGCCTTAGTGTGTCCTAGTTTTCCACAGAAAGTGCAAGTAATGGTGCTAGAAGCAGCAACCAAATTCTTGGTCTCTAAATTTACAAAGGCATTGTTAGCCATTATTTGTCTTTCTTGCTGAACTACATAAGAAAAAATCTTTGAAATATGAGGTAAGGGATCTAACAACAAGACATGAGATTTCACATTACTGTAAGAATCATTCAATCCTCGTAAAAACTGCATCACGTGATCTTTTGCTCTTCTTTGTATATAGATTTCAGAAGCCTTGCATGAACACCTAGGTTTGCATGTGCACCCCATATCTAGTCTGAAGTTCTCAAGCTCGTCCCAGATTACACGGAGTTTCGTAAAATATTCACTTACGCTTAAGTCGCTTTGCTTCAATTGGCCAACCTCTGTTTGAAGATCTGATATGCGCAATGTCTTCTACATTCTCCATCCAAAGGATGCTTTGCCTAATGTTAGAAGACACTGAATGAACGATCCACGACACAACCATATCATTGCATCGTTGCCATGCGTTGAACAAAGAATTTTCCTTCTCTGGTTTCTTGGCCGAACCATTGACAAACTGGGATTTGTTCTTTGCACTCAAGGTGGTGAGCATTGATTTGCTCCAAGAGTGGTAATTTGTGGAGTCAAGAACGGGAGAAACAAGAGCCACGACTGGGCTTTCGCCAGGATGAAGGTAGAGGTAGCTTCACTGGTTAAGGTCGTCGACGCTTCTTCTTTAGCCATGTTGAAATGAAACACGAAGATGAAAAACAAGAAATGGTGAAAGAAAAACAGTTACAAGTGCTAACAATCAGAGTAAAGAAAAACGCAGCATAGCTCTTCATTTGAAGAGCTCTGATACCATCTTAAACCCCATGCATCCTCATGAAGACAAAAGAAACTTAGACGTAGAAGCAAGTTTACGCTGACAGAGAATGAGAAGGTTTGCAGAATTCAAAGGAAAGAGGAGAGAGAAAAACTGAAACTGAATTTATTACTATGAAAAGCTTATGTACAGAGTAACACTGAAAGGAGTTACATAGTAAAAAAAAAAAAAACTAACTATTGATTTTTTTATAAACAGAATATTATTTAATTATGAATTTCCTGTTACGGGGCAGTAGAATTTGAGACTGTGCACGGGTTCTGTTGTATTCCAAGACTTCGTAGTCTCCCAAAACCATATTTAGGCTTTTTGCTTTTCTCTTTGTTTTCATTTACACTCATCCAACATGTTTTCACTTTCTTTTTAATGTTCTCTTATGCTTGTTTTACATATACATTATTACACTTTTTTTTTTTATTGTAATAGTAATTATCCAAAAAAAGTTTAACTGTATTATTTAGTGTCATAAAATAAAATATAGACATACTCGACAACTCCATAACTTGTAATAAATCTATTACATTTAATTTTATTTCTTTTAACTGCACGCACTCAAGTCAAATTAAAATACTTAAAATACTGTCTGATGTAATAATATATTGATGGATACATTGACATAGAATATGAGAGACAATACTTAAAACAACAACCAAGAATTAGAATTTGATTTTGTAAAGAAAGTACATCTTTAGGACAAGAGAAAGATCATGTTCGATCATGTTGGACAGAAAGCCAACATGGCTATGCCACAAAGTCCCCATTTTAAATATGTTCTTTTGCATTCTGATCTTCTCCCCCATTCTGATTCCCAACAATTTCTCACTTTACTGTAATTAGTCTCACTCTTATTTTCTAAAGGGACTTTTTGATATACAGACCAATGTATATATATTATTCTTTACCGATAAAATATTATTTGAGTTTAAGTAGTATTTTGTCTAATGTTAAGATTTAAGCCTATTAAAATTACGTATACATATCTATATTTTGTATTTATTTTTTGTCCTTCCAATAATTATAACACATGAAATAAATAATACAATTAACAGTTTGAATTACTGTGACAACAAATTAGTAAAGAAATAGGAAAAAGATGCAGAAATAAAAACAGGTAATTTACCTTTTTTATATGTTATATAATAAAATAAAGGTCTTAACTGTTTTCTTCGCCGTATATGGAAACAAAAAATCTTTCACACAAAACTGAGAAAAAGAAAGAAAGTAGTTAGTCTCTTCAATTTTATTTCTTAAACAGATAAAAAATAACATTTATGTTAGGAGGTTATGATTTGTTTTAAAGGTATATGACGTGTTAATTTTAATTACATTTTGCTAGATATTTAGATTAGTTTATGAATTTGGTAAAACTTTGGTCCACATGAATGGACCATTTTAATTATGAACATTTATGTTTTGTTCAAATAAGTTTTTATTTTGGATAAATTTGTTCAATTTAATTTTTCTTTTCACTTTATTACCTTCACCATCCACTTCTTCATCAACCTACCCTCAATTTCACGACCTTTCACCACCACCACCACCATCACCACCAGACTAAAACCACCGCCACCGCACACTAAATCCATAACTATCACCACCATAGCCACCTTGCAACCATTCCCTACAACCACCACCACCACCATCCTCACCTCCACACTAAAACTACATTCACCACCATCATACTAAAACCCCTACTACCATGAGTGTTGTTGGTGAATTTAGTGTAATGGTGATGAATGTGATTTTAGTGTAGTGATGTGGGTGATAGTGGTGGTGGTGATTTTAGTGAGGTGGTACTGACTGTAGGGAGTGGTTGTGTTGGTGGTTGCAGGGTAGTTGTGGGTTTAGTTTGGTGGTGATGGTATTGACAGTGGTGAATGATCATAAAATGGAGGGTGAGAGTGATGAAGGAGTCCATGGTGGGGGTCGTAATGAAGTGGAAGTTGAGAGTAATGAAGTTGAGGGAGTGACTAAATTAAACAAATTTAACTAAAATAGGAACTTATTTGACCAAAACACAAACCGTCATAATTAAAACAATTTACCTAAGTCTTTAGATTCTACCGTTATCAATTTAAACGACATTAATGAAAACGTCGAAATTAAACATAATTTAACGAAATAAAAACCAAATTAAAAAAAAAAAAAGAAAATAAAAACCAAATTGAACAAAAAAAGAAAGAAAGGAAAAGGACTGATAAAAAATAATATTTAAACCTAAAAGTTTTTGTACGGGAGTATTACTAGTACATCTTAAACAAACTTCTTTTATTAGCATTTTCTTAAACTCTTAAGTAAATTTTTGAAATAGTAAGATCTTGTAAATGTTTACACATCTAACTCTTTTTTTTATACACTATTTTATATATAGTACACCGGACTATAGAAGCAAGACGATGAAGCAGGGCAGCATACATATACATGGTCCTCTCGCAGGTATTCTTATGGTAACTCTCGTCTAATTTCCTCAACCCGCTTCCTCTTTGGCAGTGCCAATGAAGACATGGCTTTGGCCGAGGCCACCTTCCTCACTAGTACTTCCCACCTTCCGTCACCTTTCTTCTTCTCTTGCTCCATTTTTAATCTGATTTGACTGTCACATTATTCAGTCAAAACAACAATGTTAACCCAGACCTATCAATAAAATAATAATAATAATAATAATAATATACAAGCAAGATAAACAAAGATTAAACCGAAACAAGACATTGACAACATGAGATCACTATAGTATAGTTATATAAACTCTTTGGTGATCGAATGCTACAACTTACAAAACATGATGTGTAAGATGAGTGCGAGCTTATTAATTCGCATAGTAAATTGTCTGGTCTGTTTAATCCACCAATTTGTTCCACCAGACAAGTTGATAGATAAAGACCAACTTGTTTGTTGCATTATTGCTTCTTTTTAATTGATAATAACTGAAGTATGTTGTATCCACTATACGCGGTTATAATTATAATCCTTGAGGAGGGAACCTCTCACTGTCACCGAAGCACGCATGTTTGGCTTGTTCCCGACCCATGCTACCCAAGTTAAAGTTAGGTCTAAATGTAATAATAACTTTATACCAATTGGCCCTCTACATCCTATGACTAGCGTCAGTGTTTTGGTCGTCTGTGTAAAGATACAAGATAATAAATTGGAAAAAGATTGTTTAACCCAAAAAATAACCATTTAACAATTCACTGTAAAAATTAATTAGTCAAAAAAGTAAAAACTTTGTGTTTGTTAATTGTCCTAATAAATTATCCACTAGACGTATAACGATGTTATTCATCATTATTACGTTTATCCAAGAATATGAGGGACGAACTTAGGAGCAAGGGACGTAAGAAAGAAGCAAACCATAACATGTTCCCCTTTGTTATATATAAATATTATTTCTTTTATATCTTTCCATCACATCAATCATCTTATTTTACCCTTGTTATCTTTTTTCATTTTAATTTTAATTTATACATACATACATATTCTCTTTTGTAAGAAGACAGTTTAAATTTCCTTATAATCTAAAAGTCCAGTAACAAAGTAAGTATAGTTTTACATGTATACCTTTCCCTTTACCTACATCTTTCTGATACTTAGTAAAAAAGAAATATTTGTACTTTTTTCAGTTAATTTATCTTAAACTTTTTTATATTTTAAAAATAAAAAGTGTTACATTTTATTGATGTTGGAGGTGAGAAAAAAATAGAATATTTGTGTATGTGAAACAGCAAAGTAAAGCCGAAGCAGCTCTGCATGCTACCACCTAATATAGCTATAATATGACTCAGGCACAACTAAGAATTTTACTAAGTTACCAAAAGGACAATTATTTACAATAAAAATTTTGCCAAAAGGACAAGATTTACAAAGCATCCATACGTCAACACTTATCATCAATCTTATTTCCATATCTCTCTGTCAACAGGCCTCAAATAGCATTTAGAATCCATTCATCTTTATCCTAACCCAAAAGTACATAGAAATGTAGAGACTCATGTATCACAAACACAAACACCTACCCATTTAACATGTTGATACTTTGAATTTTTTTTTTTAATAAATTTTGACAGTTTTTTTTAAGCTACATCAATTTTTTCTCCTCTCTACCAAACATTTTTTACATTTTTTTTTATCAATGAGGTGCTGACATTAATATTGTTAAAAAAAGTTTGTTAAAAAATAATTTTCAATTTAACATTCACCGTTACTCCATCTCCTTTTTTTTTTCTCTTAACGAGAATAACATATATCATCGTGACACTTCTTTTTTTTTCTCTTCCAACGTGTCCAACAGTAGAGAATATCCATGCATCTTTGATCTTACCAAATTACTCCAATATCACAAACAGCTATTTCACATTTATTTTTTCGTTTTGTCTCTTTCTTCCTATCTATCGTACATATAAACTTTTTCAATTTACGAAATGTCATGTACCTTTATTCTTGCCAAAGAATATAATGACATAAAAACTCACGTCACAAAACCTATTTGCGCTCGTAGAGATGGAGAAAGAATATTCACAGTTAAATTATTGTTGCTGTCGTTATTATTATTTTATTAAATAATAAATTAATGGTTTATATGCAAATTATAGATTTTGAAAAACATAAAACCATAAAGAAAACAGGTAAAAGAGAGAAGATGTTGACCTGCACAGAGGAACCTTGCAGGCATCGTGTCGCAGGCAAATGGAGGAATGGAGTCTGAAGAGTTGCCACATGCGCTTACACCGTAAACACCGCCCCTTAACTCTCTCGCAGGTGGCAAAGTGTCGAATCAAATTTTGCAGACCCTGACACGTGCCAAACTTTGAACACGGTTCTCTCTCTCGCCTGACCTCCACATCATACGGCCAAACCTCCGTGCATCCCTCCGTACATATGTGCTCCAGACATACCATCGCTTCGCTCAATTCCGTGTACAGCATTCCATCCTCCCTCCTCTTCCTCGCCTTCCTCTTTCTCTGTTCACAAAAACACAACCGATTAACCACTACACTGATCCTTATTCCAGATCTCACATCACATCCATAAGTCATCGTTATAATTACCTTTTCATGTTCTTCCATGAAACAGAGAATCTCAAGCTCGAGGCAGGGGTCGTTGTTCTGCAAGAATCTCCATCCCTCGGTTTCCTTCACCGCTTTGAAACGGTTCGTGAGGTGCCTGGCACACTTGAGGTAGAGATCCGGCGCGTCGCAGAGCCGCGCCAGTTGCAACACGTCCACTACGTTCTCCGTACCGACGCGGTCGCCCAGTCCCTTGATGCACCGCTGTTTCAGCTGCTTCACCATGTACACGTGCGACAGTGCCAGAAGGTGCATTGCGTACTTATCCATATCCTCCTCCGTGCACCTGCACGCATCCTATCATTCCTCGTCAGCAATTAGTTATAACTAACTCACCACCTCTACTTTCGTATTACTATGATAACTAACTAAGAACCTGGCGGAGTAGAGGAACGCTACGAAAGCCGTGACGGCAGCGTCTGGAACGCCGTGGATTTTGACGATTCGGTTGGAGGACTTTATCACGTTTTGCAGAACCGGGGATGCGGAAGCCTGGGGTATTGATTAAATTAAATTAAATTACACTAAATTTGAAGAGAGTGAGAAGCGAAATTACGAATTGAAGAATGAAGAAAGAAGAAAGAGAAGTACCAGAATGGTAGCGTGCGCTGGAATGCGGTTGCCAGCGGGAGTTTGTAAATAGAGATCGGGTTGGGGCAAGAGGAGGATTGGGGCATCCATATGTTGAATATGAAGTATTAGGTTTTGTTGAGTTCAGACTCTCGTCACTGATTGAAGCAGGTTTTGGTTTGGGAGCTGATGATATATATTCAAATTTGGTATTTTGCAAGGAAGAAGAAGACGATGGATATATATAAGCAAACCGGTGAAGATGGACGAGAGAGACATTCACGATACAAGAGTAGTTTTTTTTTTTTTTTTTTTTTTTTAAATTTAAAAAAAAAATTTTTTTTAAAAAAAAAAAAATTTTTTTTTTTAATAAAAAAAATAAAATAAAAATATTTTTTTTTATATTAAAAAAAATATTTTTTTTTTTA
>Ga0214545_1005237_pt1 | contig 23604 bp, 11 predicted proteins | sample CNSS4metaG_FD_160064 | JGI IMG/M metagenome (GOLD analysis project Ga0214545, IMG submission 160064) | Root nodule microbial communities from cowpea collected in UCLA plant growth center, Los Angeles, California, USA - CNSS4 | ecosystem: Host-associated > Plants > Roots > Nodule | place: USA...
TATATATATATATATATATATATCTCGGCGTGAAGAAATGCATTGGGTGTGTTATGAAGTTGAATTAGGCTTAAAGTTCACTCTAACATTTACAATTGTTACTTAAAATCAAATTGATATAAAAATATATTTATTTTTGTATCACTGTGAAATATTATCAAATTTAAAATTAAAAATAACACTTTTTAAGGAATTTATATATATATATATATATATATATATATATATAACATGAATAAGTTGATATAATATTGGCATTAAATTTGACATCATCCCAAAAGAAAGGTTATTAAATTATGAATTCATTTCTATGATATTTATATATTTACTTTTTCGAATTAAATGAATAAATTTTTTTTTTTATTTTGGTTCATTCATAACACAGATTATTAACAGATTGTACTTTCATAAACATATTTAAAATTTTCTGAATTTTAAACATTAATGTGACGACGGTATATATTTTTAAGAATCAAAGTAAGAACTTACTCGATTAAATATGTTTTCACGAAAGAGTATAATGTATTAATTTAATTTATAATTTTTACATTAACATACTTTCTTATGTAAATAAAACATTGTAAAACATAGTCAAGTTCTTTTGGATTTCATTTTTAACGTCACAACTGTAGCATTTTGATGGTACTGAATTACTGTATCTTTGGTACTGAGGTATCAGTGTTTTTCTTAACTGCATGCAGATGTGGTTGGGTGAATTTTGTTTTGTTTTTTCCGTTGTCGAATACCGAAAAGTTAAATTTATATACCAATTTCAGTATCGTAAATTCAATCGTAGTTGTGTGCAGTTTAATATTACAAGAAACAGGTGTTGTTGATATTCTTACAGATATATTAAAATGGTTGACACCATAAAGTATCCCATATTCCTGAAAAAACCCGTAAAACAATTGATTAATAAATGTCTTCAGTTAAAAGAGTATACTATGTACTTCTAATTTAAAAACTAGTACAACATAATTAAATGTTGAACCACTGTTTATTAAACGTGTCTCTACAGAATTGTCTCCATATATATATGGAGACAATACTCTTACACTTTATTTGTTTATATGAAAATTGAGTGAAAAAAATAACATAGAAAGATATTAAATAAAAATATTAATTTTTCACAATTTATTGAAAAAAATGTTTTTGGATTGAAAATTTTCATTATTTTTCAATTGTTTATTTATTTTGTCAATTTAGTTTCACTATTAGTAAAATATTCAATTAAGTTTCTCAATTTTAAAAGTAACGATTTATTTCCATCCAAATAATGTAAAATTGTTGACAAATAAATATTGATAATTTTATTTTAAGCATAATTCAATTTGTAACGAAGATGAAAATCTATAAAATTAACAAAATTAATTTTAATGTACCCAAATGTCACATTGCTAGATTTTTAGAAGAAAAAAATTAAGGAGTTGATTGAATATTGAAGAGTCGTATGCTTATTTTCGTTCATAAATAGAAAAAACTTGATTCAACCTTTTATCATTAAAACGGTCAAATTTAATAAAATAAAAAGGTCAAATTCCTCTCGTGTATTTAAATTATTTGAAAAAAAAAATTAACAAACAATGAAAAGTTTGAATGTTAGGAAAGAAAATATAAAATATTTTCATAAATATAAAAATGTTTCCATTAAATGTATTCATTTTCACGCTCTTTCAAAATTTCAACCGTACGACGAGAAAAAAAATTATCTTTTGGTTATTTTTATTTATTTAAATAATATATTTTTCTTATCATCATCATCAGTAAGCAAAAGTGAAGGCTTTTGGAACCAAAATAAACGAATGAGAATTATGAGAGTCCAGTACACTAAAAGCAGAAATTTTGAACTGCAGTGAAACCCCCTTCCCTTGCCTTTACAATCTTTCTACATCGGGTGCCAAAGCTATGATCATGATGCTAAAGTTATCTTTCTACCTTTGTAGATTTCCAAAACATTGCAGGGATTCTGAAACGTGTTGGTCTGGTTATATATGTCACAATTCTTTTATATTTTACTCAGATACCAACTAATTCGTTCAATTTTACACGTACCTACTTTTGTTCTGTCAGTCCAATATTTCTTCATGGACCTAATTTTTTGTATAATATATATATATATATATATATATATATATATATATATATATATATAATAAAAATTATACGACTATTTCATCCAATTTTAAGTTGGTGTGACAAGTTATCAGCTTACATTATTTCGTTAATTACAAAACAGATAGAAGACGTAAGTTAAGAAAGATAGACTAGTCAAAATTTTAATTACAGATTTTAAAAAATGCTAATATTGATTTATAAGAAATAAAAATATTACATAGAGTGGTCTAATCAAATAAGTATAAAACAAACTTACTCAACATTTAAGAAATTGAGCTGTTCCATCGTATCTTACGTAACTGTGTGTATTTGAAGTTATTAAATTTAAAGAGATTAGATTTTGAAGCATTACGTGAATAGAAGAAATTATTATGTTGATACGACACTTTCAAGTCAGGCACTTAAACTATTGACTGGTGAGACATGTGCATGGATTGGGCAGTAGTGGGTAGGCCGTATCCATAGTAAGACAATTGTTGCAAAGCTACAGGATCGTATGATTCTGGCATGAAACCTGCTGCTAAGCCATCAAATGGATTCCTTCCATTTGTTCTCCTTGGTAGCATGATACCTAGATTCCTCATTTTTCACTTTAAATAAATGTAGTGTCATATCTGTACTATGAATTGTACAGTAGCTGCATATGATGCCAAAATGTAACCAGGAGTCCGTCACTAAAGTCAATGAAAACCTAGCTAGGCTCAATAACTTGAAGTGCCCTTGGGAATGCCACCCTACCCTGCCTCAACTTACCATTCACGCCAGACAACTGATTACTGAGCAGGAATAAATTAAGTTCCCTGCAAGCAAGCAAAAGTTGATCGGATTGATAATGCCCCCAGAAAGCGAGTACAGAGCTGTTAAAAGATGTACACACCGTAACTCTTTCTTCGAATGGAGATGTATAATAGAGCTAAACAATGTATATTAAGGCCCTAATAATCTTGTGAGAACCAATCTATCAAATCCATAACCAAATTATGAAATTCTGACAATGCAGCGACGGAACCAGAGACAACCCGCGCAATGATTCTACTCTGGTTGCATCCAATGAAAACGCTACATATATTGTACAAAACCTGAATGGCGAGCAAAATTTCTTCTCTCGCTATCCCGTCAATTTTCCCCCATTGCAAATATAATAAGTTACAGGAGAAGTTTACATATTTTTACAAATTGTACGAAATTGGGATTGTTACCATGCAGAAAAATCTTTGAAGTCACTGCTGGCAACTCCCACTTTTCTTTTCTTTCCTACAACGGCTGTACTGGTATCAAGATTAGCAGATGTAGCTTGAGCATTCCTAGCTTTCAAGTACTTGCCGACACCACCACCGACCCCCGTACTTCCAGATTCAGATGTTCCAGCACCAGGATTGCTAAACCATGAGCCTACCTTACCCTGAAACATAGGACAGTTAACAAAAACCATTCACAAGTAAGAAAAAAAAACGGCGAGAGATGTCTCAACTATTATGGATCATTAATATTACATTATCCTCATCCTCTACATTCTTCTCTGTGGCATTATCCTGTTCTTCTCCTTCATCTGGTTCCGTGTAAGGATTGACAAAAATCGTGACACTCGTTATCTTGATTTCCTCCTGCAGTATGAAAAACGTATGGAACATAACGCATTGTTTGAAGTAGCAAGAATGGCACGCTAGATAATAGTGTATAGTTCATTTAGGAAACATCAGATATTAAACCAAGTATTGTTAATATATTATATCAACTCTTCAAACCAGTAAAAACTTGCCACCATTAACAAACAAGCACTCAAGGCACAAGGAAACACAAAATGTATTATACTGTGGTCGAGTTAGTCTACAAGTGAATGTAATAAATGAAAGTGCGCAAACATTGTAATCCCACACGATACAATGATATGGAGTTGTAGTAGCAGTACAAACAGTACCCACAACGAAAAATTAATGCACAAAACCCGAAGTCCAAACTAGACAGATGTTTGGGAAAAGAATATATTTATGCAGAAGATAACAAAATATGTACAAGGGCATAAGAATCTACTTTTTTAAAGCAGATCCGTATTTTGTGATCATATGTTTGCAATTACACAGGTTGAGACTTTATGCATTTGAGAAGAATAAAACCAAAAAAAAGGGGAACAATGATTTGCATCAACAATAAAACGAAAGTATGACTAACCAGAGGTCGGTCATTATCATCAACTGGAACTTTTTCCATGGCAGCAAGTGTGGTCAAGCCACCTACAACTACTCCAAAAACTGTGTGTTTGAAGTTTAGATGATTTGCAGACTTGTACAAGATGAAGAATTGGGAACCATTGGTGTGTGGGCCACTATTTGCCATGCTTACCACACCTCTTCCGGAGTGAACTAGTTTGGAGTTAAGTTCATCTTTAAAAGGCTTTCCCCATATGGATTCACCTCCTCGACCAGTACCAGTAGGATCACCACCCTGTATCATAAAATTCCTGCACAAAAATGGATTATGAGACCATAAATCTAAGGCTTAATTTACTAAGGGAAGAAAGATTCAGAGGATGTCATTACACCTAACCTAATGCTTCTATGAAAAACAACTCCATTATAAAATCCCCGCTCACAAAGAGTGATGAAGTTTTCACACGTCCTAGGCGTTATATCACAATGTAGCTCAATGTTCAAATCACCATGTGTCGTATGCAGCTGTACATAACCCTTCTTTTTCGGATTCTTCTCAACTTTCACATATTCAAATTCATTTTTTGTAACTGGATCAAATGATGTTGAAGTAAAAGAACGGGAAGCAGCACCAGTTGTGAAACGGCTTTTTACCTGAAACAGGTAACTTCATTAGAAGTTCATAATACATAGCAAAGTGAGTACTGCCCTATCTTTATAAGAGATGTCATATAAAAACATTTACCTGAGAATTTAAGTGTTTAGGTAAAGGTACGTGAAACATTCATTCACCCTCATACATCACTCAACCACTAAAGCTTTAGGTGAAAGACAGATGAATGATTTTGGTTCAATGTTACATTTACAATATGTTGAGATCACACACCGGCTAGCAACAAATATAGAAAAAGTAGTACTTTATAATACTTGCAATCCCCACCCTGAGTTAGCTCTTGGTGTTATGCTAGGGCCCATCTATTCTCAATTTCTAATACAGTGTCATCAAAGTCTATAAGTCTATCCAATTGGTATTTGGTTACCTGAAAATGTTCAATCCTTGGTTGGGTGGGTGGGGAGAGAGGTTAAGCTCACGTTGGCTTGTCACTAGCCCTGGACAATCTTCCCACCTTGAGCTAATAATTTTTGAGTGACCTAGGTCCTACCCCTTGTAATTTCTAGTATTAAAACCATGTGTTACAAGTATAATATAAAAAGGTACAACATAAAATCATTCATGATTTTTACCAATAAATAAGCTGAAGTTGTTAAGTGAAAAGACATTAATGGTATCAGGGGTTAGTTAGATCCAATCCCTTGCCCTTTCTAGTATAAAACCATGAGTCACAGTCACAGATGTAATACAGAAACATTCAAGTGAATCTTCCACCTATAAGCTTTTTAAGTCAAGAGAAGAAGCATTAATGAACTCTTTTATACTACATCTCTAACAGTTGCATAATGTACATTGAAAGGACAACTTAATTTGCAAATGTTAGATTTCAATATGTATTGGTGAAAAAGAGGGTACTACATCTAAGAAACTCACCATCTTTGCATTCACTGGCGCCCTGTCACCAGACATATGCATAGCTATCCTAGCAGCAGTTTTATCACCTGATGAGGCTTTAGCAGCAGCTGCACTTCTTCCATGTACTGCAGCAGATGCAGCATCTACTATACTGAATGCCTGAGGAGCTTTGGCCTCTTTATTTGGATTTGATTTGGAATCTTCATCCACACGGGACCTTGCAGCTATGATGGCAGCAAGTGCAGCAGCCCTTTCTTTTTGTGCCTTGCCACCACCACCCCCATGCATTGCAGTTTCCTTTCCTTTATCAGTTCCAAGCTCCTGAAGCATTTGCTTGATATCACCCGACATGTTTATGTTGTAGGTAGGATCTGAACTCATTTTCTGTAGTTCTGAAGGTAAGTAGAAAAAATAGAATGTGTCAAAGCCAATACTAATAACATTAAAAAAAAAAAAAGGCAACATCAAGATTCAAGACCAATATGAGATTTATAGCTCACATAAGATAAATGAGCTAGCATACCCTCATCATCAACTTTCAAATCATTTTTAACATGATCAAAATCCAGAAGAACCCTGTCGTCAAGTGCATTAGGATTCTGCACATAGTAAACAAACACCACAACTTGATATTAAGAAACCGAAAGATGAAGCAAGAGAAAAAAAATGTTCTTGTTCAAACCCAACTTACCTGAATGGTTATAAGGTCATCCCTTGTGAATGGCTCATCAGTGAGGAGCTCCTTCCAGTTTTTTGTCTTAATGTTTAACTCTTTAACAGCCTAATTCCGACAACATACATAAATATAAATGGCATCTACATAAGAAATTAGCATTATTGAAGTAAAGGATCCCGAAAATAAAAACCTCATAGCAGAACACATTTCCTGTAGTCTTCACTGCCACAATATGTGTAAATTCAGTGAAAACTTTGTTTAGCACTGGACAGTGATATTCTCCTGCAGGATGACAAACAAAGGTTGGTCAATAATAAATAGCTAGCAAAGTAGATAAAAAATTTATTGAAAATAAAAATAGTTAGGCAAACGTAAAAATTATTCAGTGAAGGTAAAAAGGGTGGTGTATTTAAATATTCAAGGAATGGAAGAAAAATAAATGAGCTACAAGTTTATAAGCTATAAACTACCATGCTTCGGAACCGAGAATAGAAATCGGAATGAGATAAAGGTTTTATTGGATTGAATGGAAAGAACACGCAAAAGGAGAGATCACTCTCCTCCAAGAGCTTCCTCTATGGAAAGAGCTAGCACTCGATTTACAAAGGATAACCAATCTCCATGAATTTCCTCCCCTTCAGTCCTATTTATTTTGGTTTCCCATTTAATCTAACCAACTACTATTTCTAACTGCCATAACTAATTCCCACATACTCTATACTTAACAACACCACCCCTCCTAAAATCAACCTTGTCCTCATCATGGTTGAGACTGTGCAAGTCGGATTCCCCCCAATAGTTTTTCTAAATGTCATCTTCAACTAGATATTGTGGTAACATGATGAATGTTGGTTGAAATTGAACTCTGTAAAGACCACGACGGTCTAAAATCCCATAGAAGTTTAGGAATACTAGACAACCCTTGCATTAAGAATTTTACTGATAATTTATATAGCTAAAATTTAAATGAAATATCCTATTATGATATCATGTTAAATATATTTATGCATTTTTACTTATATCTTTTAATAAAGTTAATAGATAAGTACATTTAAAATAAACCTTCTATACTTGAACAAAGCCATACGATCTAACAGTTATAACATAGTTAATAAAGGAAACATTGGAACACAATTATCTTATTCACACTACTTGATTTAATCAGTAGTTTAAAATTAGCATCCAAAACTCGTTCTATATTTGAATAAATATTTACAATGACTTTGTTTATGCAATATATGGAAAGAATACACCTAAAACAAAATGAGCTCTTAATCACACGATGCTAAGATGAAAAGAAAATATATTATTTGTGACGCAAGAGATAATAGTCTAGTTAATTCCAGTGATTTTGCACATCTAGATTAAAGGAAAACTATATCATAATTACTCAATAATATAAAAATGAAGATTGCTCTACAACAGCCATATTCCTGAGGAACTATAAATACAAGGCAAAAATCAATGCACAAAATACATTCTAACACACAACTACAATTCTACTTTCTTAGAAAAAGCTTACAGGCCTACATTCTCTGTTTTAGTCTCCATATAGTCAAAGAAGATCTTGTAATATTCTTCACTATGTGAAGTTACACCTTTGGAAGAAAACATTCATTGTATATCTTTTTTCCAAGAGTTGTTTCGTAAGTTCATTGTTATTTGTAGCCAGAAGTGACACTTAAAAATACTTGGGGATTTTAGTCTTAGGGGGAGAATAAGACAGGATAGCCAAAAGTGACTTGTATATTCATGATAACCCAGAGTGGTTTATGTACTTGCTTCATAAACAATTTTTTATTAGTGGAACCCTTTTAAAAGTTTCTTAAATGAGAATTCTGACATAGACCAAGTGTTTAAGGTGAATCATTATAAATCTTGTGTTATTCTTAATCATTAGAGACAGCCACTCCTAAACGTTTAGTGTTCTCACAAAGAAGAAGTCTTGAGCTCTATTATACCTACAAACTCAAATGCTCCAATTCCATCCCTCCCCTTCAACAATAATATTTAGTTGTCACTAAATCAGTCTAACTAACTAACTAATATTCTAGTTCTAACTTCCCCCTTCCTAATAGTAGTAACAATATCATCTTAATAATCAACCTTGTCCTCCAGATTGAAATTGTGGAAGCTCGATCCAGACAATTTTTTTTTTCTAAATGTCTCCTTAAACTGGAAGAACTCAAATGCAACAATAAGCTTAGAGATTAATCTGGCCTATTTTGCTATGTCCTTTTGTAGCATTGTGGTGCTTTTCCCCATAGGCTTGGCCTCTGCCAATTAAGTCAAAGAATGAGTTTGCTTGGCATAGTCTCCAATTTTCTGGTCCTTTAAATCGAACTTCTTCAACACGTTTGGCACTGACCCATTGGGTAAAATATTTGGAGCCACTGTCAAATTAAACTCTGCCCATGTTTATTCTTCAGAACCATGTCATTTACTGTAACTGATGTGCCAAAAGAAACTTAATGCTTATCAGTCACAGGTTAGTGAAATGGTTTGTTGACCAAACTTCTTTATTTGATCAAACAACTTTATAAGAAATATAATAAGCTACAGATTAGCTTATTTGGCATGTCAAACACACTCATACACTCGTACGGTTAAGAGATGAACTTTAATTACCAATAGAACACCCAGATAAATGAAGCAGTTGACTTAAAAGAAGGAACACGAGAAAATAGAAACCCAACTTAACACAAAATTATAAAGAAAAAGAAAAAGTGATAACCTTCTGAATTCTTGTGGAAAGTTAGTGGAATGAGATCCGGCAGCTTGAGAGGAGTTCCAGTGACTGGATGTTTACCGTATTTTATAATATAGGGAGTAATATTCCTGAAGAAAAAGAACTGCAAAATCAATCTATCAATTAAATAATCGGTAACAAAAGAAGAAGCTTAAGGGATCGCACAAATACTCACATGATATCGAAAACACTGCCATCAGCAGTGCAGACAGGTTCTTCAAAGGGCGTAAACGTAAGCCTAAAACAAGGAGAAGAAAAAAATGAAAGAATGAATGAATAAAAAATGGAGTGAAAAGAGGTCGAAAAGATGTCGAAAATGAGAGAGGTTATGAGGATTGGTACGCGCAGCAATAGAAGGGAAGACGTTTGAAGGGAGTGCGACTGTTTTTGGATTTAGCGCCTCCCCATTCCGTTGCCCACTCCGTTTTGGTGATGAACATCCTGTCTTTACTGTGTTGCTTCTTCCCCATAGTTGCTGCTAGGGTTCTTCACAATCACTGATAAATTACTCTGTTTGCAATTGAACGCGACTATTCGTAAGATTCTGCTTCACTTTCTGGCGATTTTCAGAAACTGACCCCGCCGCTCGATCTTTCTCCCCTCTCACAACCGCCTTGGCAGGGCTACGCGATTTACCGAACACCGCCGTTAAGTCGTTCCTGGGCCGGGTTTACTCTTGGGTTGGATAGTTCTTTCTTGACATTTCAAAAATGAAACGGGTCCCGCTATTTTATAAAATAAAATTTATCATCAAAGTTGTTTATTTAGAAAAATCGTGCCAGAATTTCTTGTTTCGGTGAGTAACTTTCTTGTAAAAATAGAGTGGTTTTCTTTACCTTCTTATTAATTCGCATTTTATACTATTATTGTTATTCTAATTTTTAAATAAAACTTACGAACGCGACATTGATTTTAAAATCTTACGCAATTCTTATAGACTTAAATTAATATTATGACTATATTCTTCTCTTTAAACTTAAATCACGTTTTACTGCGACTGATTTTAAACATTACTAGTAGTGTGTTATTTTATTCTAATTTAAATTACCGTTTGTCTATCCTTTTATAACATTCTAAAATAAGATGTTTTTTTCAAATATATAAATTTATTATTCATAATATTTACATAATACTTTGATATGTTTACTTTAAAAAAAAAACTAAATATTTAAAATTATAAACACTTAAACAAAATTTTTACCATTTTCTTTTTCATAAACATAATTATAACAATTAAGAAAAACATATAAAGTAAGTTAACTAAAATAATTGAATGTTTAAATAAATATTTGTTGAATGTTGTGGACATCGATTATTTTACTTATTTTATATCGACTATATAATATTCTTACATAATTATATATGATTAAATAAATTTTCAATTATATGTCAAAGTTAATCGTTTATTGATTTTCATTACTGATTGAGCTAAAAATAAGTAAGTCAAAACTAGTTCACTTTTTGATAAGTTAAAAGTTTTACAATCCGACTCAACCCATCAGAAGTTGATAGGTTCAGTTGTTTAACTCACTAACTGACATAAAAATACAAAATATTTTTTTAATTATTTTTGCATATTTAAATTTGTAGGATATAAACAATTTTATCTTTTTTCGAGTATTAAAATTTGTAGGATCTCAAATATATAAAATGCAGATAAATACAAAGAAATCAATGTTTCTTTTTCTTTTGTTCAAAAAGAATTTTTTTTTTTTACAAAATAAGTGGACTGTAGGTTAAGTGAGCTCAATTTGACTCGAACCCGCATAATCAATGAGTTAAGTAAGTTTAATCCGTTCTCTCTTCCATAATAAAAAAAAAATAAGTTAATTTAACTCAAACACATAATAAATCAAATTAACTCACGATTCTAACTCATTTTAACTTATCTATTAATTGTAACACGAAAATTATTAGTGACTAACAAATAAAAAGAAGGCTAATATATTTTAAATTGAAGAGTATGTGTAACTTTACTATAATTATTAATGACAATTGTTTCTAAAAATTTCTACAAGGTAAGTTACCTCTCAAACTTGCATTGTTAATGCAAATCTTTGTTCATTTTTCATTATTTTATTAATTTATTTATGTTATTTGGATTATCGATTCAATCGAAAATTGCATGTAATTTATCATCAATCACTCATTTACATTTCATCATTAAATTATCTAAGAAAATTTCTAAAAATTATAAGAATTTGTCAAAAGTAAAATATTTTATATTTTAAAAAGATAAAATATTTTAAATAAAAGAAAAATAAATAATTTTATATGATGTATAATTTTTTATACTTTTAAGTAATATAATATAATATTTATTTTTTATTCAATTCAAAATTTGCATTGTATAATTATAAAATAGTCCTTACTCTTTTGAATTTGAATAAATTATTGTTTGACTTGACAATAACATGATACCTTATCATGAGCTTAATTTATACACTCAAATATATATATATATATATATATATATATATATATATATATATATATATATATATATATATATATATGTGTTAGCAATTATAAAAATGCTAATTATTTATTACAAATGTTTCGTGTTCCCACCTTTACATTATAAATTAACATAGATTATTAGAGAATGAGACTTTAATTCTTTAAGTTTTCTTGGTTAAATATTTCTAATATTTTTTCACATATATATTCTGATTATTTTTTGGGTCTGCCAACTGAGATTTTGTAGTTTGAGATGATACTTGGTTGGAAGTATGAAAATATTAGCACGTGAAAAAACTCGCAATGAGTAATAAATAGATATTGAAAATTAATATCCGCAGGTTATGTATGAGTATTTTGTATACCTGCATATTGACGAAACGGATACAGGTATCATAGTATTCGTATTTGTGAATATCTATATCCGATATACTCTAATTTAAATTAAAAAATTAAAAAAAATGATTTTTAAATATTAACATATTGATTTAAATGAGTTATTTTGTATCGATTGATTTAAAAATAAATCATTTATTTGTAAATTATCATTCAACATTATTTAAATAAATTATATGCATTTTATTTGAAATTTATAAATATTATGCATTATATTTTTATTTGAATTTATCACTAAAATTTGTTATTAAATATTAAATATTTCTTTTTTTAAATATCCGTTGGATATTAAAGAAAATATATGAATACCCATATAACTCATACAAATATAAATAAAAATACGAGGTGAATATTTATTGGACGGTAGGATACGGAGCATTTACCACCTTACTAAGTACACATTCAATGAAAAATATGCTAAAGGAATATATACGTTAACTTCTTACTTCCTTTTCCCTACACCCCAATACCAATCAGCACCAACACTTTACTCATATGTCTACCTCAACTACTTCCACCTACATAATGAAGTCGAATACAATGGAGTTGTGAATAACAATTTTTCATGGGCCTTGCTACCAGATAGAAGCAAATGAGAAGGAAACGATGATTTCCTTGCTGCTGGAATTAGCAGATTTTTTGTGCCTCACACTGTGTTACATACATTAATACCTACGACAAGAAACAGGGAAGAAGACAAACCCCATTCAGGTAATGTCAGGCTCGGAGGTATCCATTTTTATCCAAGTACGATATTACTATTTTTGTCATATCACCCAGTGACGTACATTCACTTCCTTGTTGTTGTAAAACTATCTGCAAGAGAATGAGAAAGTGTAATCAATTTGACAAAACTTCTGCTTAAGTTTCAGAGGGAAAGCAGGGTCTAATTTATTTTGACATCTCAAAGTTGGATAAAATTTTATGACTAAGTAAATTTAGCATGCTAGATTTATTCGTATTGTTCTTCTTTCACAACACCAATCACTATGTGTTAATCTAACGCTAGTGCAACACAAGTTGAGCAATAAATACCCACCTCACAGCTGGACGGTGGTTCATACGGATCGTCTATCCCCGTGAAACCTGAAAATTTCGGAAATAATAACTCAAGACTAATACAAATTCGATCAACAATAAAAATAGAAAGAAGACCAATCATAGCAGATAACCTGGTGAAGCTGGTATAGTTAAATAACAAATACCAGTACATACATGACTATTACACATAACATAACCAATAGTCCAAGAAGATACCTATTAAAATATTAAACCAAGATACCTTTGATCTTTCCAGCTCGAGCTAGCTTGTAGAGTCCCTTCGGATCCCTTGCTTCACACACCTCTAGTGGCACGTCTATGAAAACCTGCAACATGGGTAATGAGAATTGTAAACTTTGCAAAGGAATTAATGAATCTCCTGTCTTGTTTGATGATAACAGATTCACAGATTCAGAATGTTCACCATTGTTAGCACTTAGTAAATGTGAAACAAGTATCATATAGGTTGGCACTTCGCAATAAGTACCTCGATAAAATTTCCATTTGGCAATAAAGCTCGACAAGCATCCCTATCCTTTCGGTAGGGTGATATTAAACTAGCGATACAAATAAGACCTGCATCTGCCAAGAGTTTGGCAACCTCACCTGAAATTTATTTGTCATTTTGTTATAATACTAAAAATAACATTTTGTGTGTATGTATATATGTTCTTCTGCAGTAACTAACCAATCCTTCGTATGTTCTCTGAACGATCTTCTGCTCTAAAACTAAGATCACGGTTTAGACCATGTCTCATATTGTCCCCATCAAGGATATAAGTCAACTTTCCTCTGGAGTGCAAGCTTCTACTCAAAAAACATGCCAGAGTGCTTTTTCCTGAAATCAATGTCTCTTAAGAGTCAAACTAAGCAGAGACAGTGAGGGTGATGATATCCACTGTCTAGAATTGAAGAATAAAAGGTCAGGGGATATCCTTATAATGTAAAGAAACTAAAGACAATTGCTTTCATTTTCCTGGTTCACTATAAGTGTATATTCTACAGCAGACAGAGACAATTTTATTTGGAAAGAACGTGAAACTTTGATTCATAAAAGACCTGACTGTTATTTAAAGCATTCATATGCGAAGAAATAATTTGAATTGACTGGCTTCTCTTCATTATTTCATTCTTATGAGTCCAAGTGATTAACTGTGCTTTAATAGAAGTTCAGATTGTACCATAGGAAGTGACAGAGAATGTTACGTATGTAAAATTAAATATTCAATGTTTCTGCCTGTGCGTGTATCGAAACAATGAACGTCGTATCAAAAATAAAATCAAACACGAGCAATCAGAACACGTTGGAATCTAGGATGCATTTAAGAATGATAAAAGGAGGATAGGACTCCATTACTCGCAATTGTGCGCTTATTTCAGCTTAACAACAATAAACTAAAGCGAGGTTTCAGAAACGATCACTGTATATTTAAAATTTCACAAACCTGAACCACTGAGACCCGTTAACCAAATGACGCAGCCCTTTTGCTGAAGAAGATGCTCTCTATCAAGTTTCTGGATAGGACATTCGTGCCACAAAATGTTCATCGAATTCCCAATACTAGACTTTTCGCTGAGATTTTTACCTAGATAGATAATAAACAGGTTAAATATTTCAATTATTATTTTTTAATTATAGCCACATATTGCTTTGCTTAGAACTAGTAGTAGATATTAAAAAGTTCAGTTTTTTCTTACAAATATGTTGTCAAAGCCTCGTAAACAGCATTTATAAAGCTTAAACAGCTTTTTGATGAAGTCCATGAGATTTCCGGTTTCCAAAATTTGCAGTGAACAGAAACAATTCTTTTTTTCTCAACCAAATTATGTTCATCTGGACAATCACCTTCGTAACCTTAAATTTTCCCTGATCTATGCTCAGGTTTCACCAAGGATCAGATGTCCCTGACAAATCAATCACTCTGAAGTTTTTGTTCTCCATCTTCCAATAACCACTTACTCTCTTTATGTTTTACAACTAAAAAATATTGGTGAACTTGCCCAGATTTTAACTTTGCCGTTTAGCCCAAGAGAAACTTACACACAACACAAATATCGTCAAAATATTCTCTTACATTATAAACCAGATCATCTTCAAACCAAAAATTATCACACCTTGATCCTTTAATTCGTGCCATATTAGCCTTTTAAAGCATTATCGGGTGGATAAATAAAATTTTACTGAAGAATTTTATGTGGCAGACAAAGGACGACAAATCAGAAAATAGTATATGACGTTGAACATGTGATGATGTGACCATTTTGCACAGTGATATCTACGAATAATGATTAAAAACGTAATCTCAGATTCCATTGACAAACAACAGAAAATAACAAGAATAATGTAATAAAAAAATAGAGCATTTAAAAAAACAGATTCAAGATCTTGATAGAATCTGAAAATAGAGATAGTACCGATTAATGCAGCAGAGTGATTAGCCAAAGGTGCCAGGCCATTCGGCTTCTTCACTTGATGTCCGTCCTCGATCCGAGACGCGCCATTATCTTCCTTTGCCAGAATCGGCTTCAACAAACTTTTACGATTACGGCTTAATCCAATGGCTTCGATTCCACAGAATCTTGTGAACCCTAACTTCTCCGCCGAATGTCCGCATTCGACGATCTGCAACATTCTGCAAGTACACGGCGGGTACAGTGCTTGTACAACGCTGATCATCTCTACCAACAGAAAAGAAAATTAAAAATGAAGACTGTGTTAAAGCTAGAGCCGAAAACATAGAATACACTAGCAGTGATTAAATCAAATAACATACACACAAATTTGCTAGTTCGTAAAGATCCTTAAGAAACTGGAAGTACCTTGCGAAGGTAGATTTCCCTGTGAAATGTGATATATGGAGTTAGTAGAAGAAATTTGCTGGAGCAGTGAAATTTATATAGTCGACAAAATTTATGCCAATGAGTGAGTGTTGTGGTTTCAGACAACTGAAGCAGAAGCGAAGGGAAGACACATCATGTGGTAGTGGCCGGAGCTGAACTACGTAGGGTGCATCGGATATTCAAAAGTAATGTGTGCTGCCACGTCAGTAGTCACAACCCAAGCATTTGTTGTTGGTCTTAATAATGATGTTCAACTTTTGTGTCCAATTGTTGTGCTGTGCCTAAACACGTTAAAATAATCCCAATTTTAGGTATGTATTTTTTTAAAACAATTTTATTTCATTGTTATTTTTTATGTTTTTTAAGACAATATTGATTATTACTTTTAGTTATATCATTGTAATTGATATTTCATTAATTTATATTTATTGATATTTATTAAAGGATTAATTACCTTTTTCGTCCTTATTTTCGTAGTGTTCGATGCGGATGGTCCTTGTCTTGACACACTTCAATGCAACATAATACAAACGGTACTACCTCTACAGTGTTCCGTTACTGGTTTAATCAGTCCACAGAAAATAACAAAATAAAACACGAATTGCGAAAATAAAGATTATTTTAAACATCCTGTCAGAATGAGAATCATCCACAACAAACACTACGAAAATAAAGACGAAAAAAAGGTATTTAAACCTTTATTAAAATTAGAAAATATATGGTATTTCTTTAATTTTTTTTTCTAAAGAACTTTCGTAACCTGTATGGTAACTACTTGCTCTCAATTATTGCTTTTCTTTAATACTACCAATTAGAGACAGAGAAGTGCATAAGAAAAAGAGTTTTGATTTGTGATAAAACTGAGAATATTGTGATTTGTCATTACTCGTTTGGTATGGATTCTGATGTGGCCAAACCAATGGTATATCCTTTTATCTTTAAGGAAATAATGAATTGATAGCAAACTTAGCACCAACGATTGTGTTAAATCAATAATTATGATTTAAGTGGAGACGGTGTGCACTGCTAATGTTGGTCACTGCTTCAGTGCTTCCTATATTGCAGCGCCATCTTATTCTTTGTCAACAACATCCATTGATTTTTTTTTAAAGAAATCTTGGTATTTAAGGGTAATGGACTTTTTTCTGCTATAATCAGCATATAAAAATCATATTTGCATTATCATTGGATTAATATCTTTTCTAAATAATTTGAAGAAAAAATAAAAAAGATTAATTTACAAAATTATATACTAATAAAGTAAGAAATTTAACTTATAACAAATGTTTTTCAATTTGTTTATTAATTAAATATTTATAGAAAAATGAGATATCATGTTAAACAGTGACACATTTTTTGACACTACAATAAATAATAAATTTTAACCCTAACTCAACCCCATAAAACTGTCTTATTAGAGAGGGAGTGTTAGAAGTCTTACATTGATTAGAGAAAATATCAATTTACAACATACAAGTGGATGTAAACCTTAATCTTACAGGTCAATTTTATAACGTTGAGTTAAGTTTAAATTCCACTTTTTAACACAATTGGTATTGATAACAAAAAACTATGGTTACTAATCCCACGAAATGGACATTTCGGACATTTTACACAATAATGAGATAAAGAGCCAAAAAAATATATATTTATGAAGAAACAATATATATATATATATATATATATATATATATATATATATATATATATATAATTATGTTGAATATTCACCGGTCATACATAGTTTTATACTCCATGTCATAGTTATTGATGATCTCCACACTAATGAGTAGACTAATTTCTCCAATTTCTAACTCCTTTTAGTTTGTCGTTGAATTCGACATCCAAATGCATTTTTGAGACTATTTATGAATTTGTAGGGGAAAAACCTAGTAATCTCTAATGAGGTTTTGTTTGCAACAAACATCTCCAACTTGTTATGTTTCTTCGTTATTCTGTTATCAAGCATAAAACTTGAGGACGAAATGGACCCTCTTCCTCCCCTTTGTATTTTACTATCCTCTGGTGGTTCAAAATGAAAACTCATCGAACGTTCTTGGTTCAACACATTATTATTTTTATTCCCATTCATGAAGTCATGATGATGTTGAAGATGGTTCTTCATATCAATTAGTTCTTTCTCAAGGCTCTGAATACGATAGTAGGTGGAATCCATGACCTCTTCTATATTTGTTGTGTGGTAAGGAGTAGTGTCTTGTTGAAGAATTTGCCTCAATGATGTTCGTTCTGTTTTATGGGTAATAGTGGTAGTTGCTGCAACGAGGGAATCACGAGTTTTGAGATGCTCCATGAGTATCGCTCCCATTATGAATTTGAGTGACATTCGCGGATTTTGGATACATTCAACTAGGATGTGATGTGAGAGCTTAGAACAATCTAGATTGTTGCATATATCTATTTGTTGTTCTTCTCTTAATTTGTCACACTTGATTTCCTTCACCAATGTTAAAAGATTATTGTCACTCAAATACACCAATCTCTCTCTCCATCAACCATACTATTTCAACACCCAAAATATTCTAACCATTATAAAAACACTCAATGAAAGAAATAAGAAAAAAAGAAAAAAAACATAAAAATTACAAAGTAAAATATTATTATAGCGATGATATAATAACATGAGATTTTGGAAGATGTTAAAAAAAATTCTTAATATTGTGATATCATATTTGTTAATACTTATGTTGAAGGGAAAGTGAAGTTACTATATAAAACAATAACTGATAATAGAGTGTATTTTTGATGTTTTTTTCTTTTAAAAGATTGCTCCTTAAAACAAAAAAACAGTACTATTTGTCTATCTTTCAACAAAATTTATGGAACAAAAATACTATATTCATACTTTGGATGAAATAAAATAGAAAACATTTTATAGTAAGAAAAACTAATTTTATCCATTTCATAGGAACTAAAATTAATTATTTGAATTTTTTGCAACTAAAGTGTTCACAAAAAATATTAAAATAAAAATATAATAATTATTTAGTTATTACAAAATATTTATTTTAAGATATAATCAAAATAATAATAAAGGATATTTAAATGTTTAGGAAAATAAGGCTAAAAATCATTGTCCTTGCTGGCTAAAATGATAGGGACGATTACCTTGATAAATAATAAATAGATATCTATTATCTATTATATTTCGAAGTCAATAATGAATAAAGTGTTCTCTAAAATTATATAATCAGTCATATCAACATTCTAATAATAAAAATCACATTCAAGCTTTTGACAGAGTATTTATTTAGTTAAAATAATTTACAAATAATAGAATTTTGATGATTATTTTTAGTGATGAAAACCAAATTCATATTTTAATTTATTTATATTGATTTTAATCCTTTTATTAAACTGCATTAAATAAGCCATTAATAATACAATATTAAACATTAATGCATACAAGTCAAAAAAAGGTATCCTTATGTATTTTGTAAAGGCAATTGCCTATTAAATTTTAATAACCGTCCTTTTTTAAACGGTTTTAAAATATTAAAAATAAAAGAAAATGAAAAATTACTTAAAAAATAACAAGATCAATACAAAAAATTATCGAAATTTAGTAGTCAAAAAATATTTTTTATTTTTTTTTTAAATCAGCCTAACATTTAATGTGATTCATCCAAAATTAATTTTACTAATAAATTATATATTAAATGCACACAGTCAAATTTGTATTCTACTAAAAAAAATCAGATGTCACAGTTCTCAGTAATATTAAGAGGGGTCCATCTATGGCATGAGATGATGACACGTGGCGTACCTTAAGATAAAAATCAATAATCTTGTATAGAGCGTCGTGGTTGGGCAACCGTTTGTTCAAGTAAGAGGCAACCATTTGAAAATCTTGAGAGGGCATCTCAATGACATCGTCCAAAAACGAAACGTCGCCGTTCCAGATCATCGCTTCAATGCACCTGCTGACAAGCGACGCTGTCGTTTCGGCTTCGGGAAGCATAGTCACGCACGAACGAATAACCAACGATGCATCAACGCCAATAACTCTCTCAAAGTATGATTCTGTCACCTCGCATAGATTCTCTCCTTCAGTCATACCCAGCAACTCCGCCGCCACTTTTATCGCAGCAATGTTGCTCGGCGTTAAGTGGATTTTGTGGGTGTAACAGAAATCAGCTACCGTGGCGAAAGTCTCCGCCGTTATGTTTAACGGCGGGGAGATTGTTACGTTAGAAACTCCCATGAGGCGCTGTTTCAGGTATGAACTTTGTGATATCATACGATCCTAATTAAAGTCAGAAAAAACAGAACAACCAATTTTTAAGGTATATACCAGAATATATGAGACATTGATCACTATATGTCATTTATTGTATTTGCAAACAATTTTGACGAAAAAGAATAGAAAATGGTGGAAAAAGACGATGAACAAACCTGGTGCAAACGAAAGCAGGTTCCTTGAACAAGTATCAAGACGTTGGGTTCAGAGGTGTAGTGGAGAGACCTGAAAGCATGGATAATTTAATTTAAGAGAAGAAAACGAAGTATGAGAAAAGTGTAACAGAGATGGGAGAGAAATGGTAAGAACCAAGCATTGACTATGGGGTGGAGTGATGAAGGAGGAGAAGAGGAGGAGGAGGGTGAAGGAGAAGAGAAAGAGTGTTCTTCCTCGTAGATGGTCTCAATAGTCTCAAACTGCTTCAAAGCCCTCATCTCTCTGTGTGTTGTGTTTTTTGTTTTTTGTTTTTGTTCAATGAAACCACACACAGAGGTTTCAACACTGTCTTAATGCTGCACTGGTATTTCCATGGAGTTTATGCCAAATCATCAACATGGTCTGGGACGTTATTAATGCTGCGAGCGATTATTCATAACTCTCTACTTTAATTGTTTTTCTTTATTTCAACTTTGTTTTTATATTCTCATAAAAATTTAAATATTTTGTATGAATTTTTATTGAAGACATTTTCTTTAGTATTTATTTTATTTTTATTTTAAATTAAATTTTGGTATATTTCATTTTATTTGAAATTAAATAATATATTTATTATTTTGCATTGTTATTTTTTATATATTTTCATGTAAAAAATAAAAAACTATTTAATAAGAATATTTGGTAAACTTGAGTAATTTTAAGGATTGAATTTATATAAGATATTTAATATTTAATATTTGCATATTTTTAAATTAAGCTTTTAGTATTAATTGGAGATAAAATTATTTTATTTTGTAATTTTAAATAAAATATCATTATATATTAAGAAAATATAAAATTATGGAACTTCAATTATGTTTTATTAGATGTGATTGTTCTATCTTTCTAAATAATTGATTTAATTTTGTTTTGGTGTTTATTTTTGTAAAATGAAACGATATTTTTTTAATAGAAATAATTAAACTTCAAAAAATTATATATGTCTCATTTTAAATTATTTTCCTTTTAAAAATAGTATATTTAGTGTTATTCTTACTAATATATCATTCCCAAACTGCATACAGTTATAAACTTATTTACTAGTAAAATTTAAAATATCCAGTCCAGTTTTTTTAAAACTTTAATATTAAATGTGCTTTTAATTATACATGCAGTATTATAATATCAACATTTTGACTTTTTTCCCTATATTCATTATTGGGTGCAGTGAAAGGGGATAACATGTGCTTATCTTTAAAGAGTATTTATGCATTTATTATAATTTAATAGAAAATTTATTGAATAATAATGGTATTTTTATAACGGTATAAAACGTTAAATTCATTGTAAATAAAATACAAAATTATTTATTAAATAAAATTAATTGTGTTACCAGTTTAGACAATAATAACAAAAATAATTAAAATAATATAATTGTAACCAGATGATATTGTTTAAAGCTAAAATAAACGTTTTTAAATAAAAATGATAAGATGCATTTTATACAACATCGCTTAATGACATTTTTTTTACAAATTTTAAATGATTATTTTAAAAGTAAATAAACTTATAATCTTATTTGTAACTTACCATGTTATCTATCACATGATTTGTGCTAAATATTTTGTCCTTACTCATAACTTCTGTTTTAATTATTAATTTTCACTTTCAAATTTTATAACCATTAAAATATAATTAAGTAATTTAATTTTAATTTTTAAAATAAAAATTTTAGTAAAAATATTTCTGAAAATAAAATACATTTTAAACGACAGTTCTTATCATTTATATATTTTTTCAAAGATTTTTTTTTTTGTGTAAAAAAAAGGTTAAATTACCCTTTTGGTCTTTCTATTTATCATGAAATTTCATTTTGTTCCTCACGTTTTTCGTTGTCTTCATTTTCTTAAAAATGACTCAATTTGGTCCTCATTGTTAACTTTGACCAGACGGTGTTAAAATCAACGCCACATGTCAATTTGTGATTTTTTCTTATTTTTATTTTTTTTTAAATTTTTTTTCTTTTTGACACATGTCACTTCACAGTCTTACTAAAATTAACGTTTTTATTAAATATTTCTATAAATATTTTAAATTAACTTTAAATTCTACACAAAACATTAGACTTTGATTTTGTTTTGAACTTAAAATTTAGTTCCTAAATTTATGCGTGACAAGTTATTTGATTTTTAATCTTTACCAAGTTTGTATAATATGATACACTTGATGCCTTTATATGATGACAAAGTTGTTAATTTTTAAAATTAAGTTTGGGGTTTAACTTTGTTTAATAATAAAACTAAAAAAAATTATTTAAAAATATTTCTATAAATATTTAATAAAAATGTCAATTTTATTAAAAATATCATCATAAGTTGTATACAAAGATTAAATTGAGTCTCAATCTAAGGAGGGACAATATTGCTTCATTTTTACAAAAATTGGGACTAAATTGAAACTAAAAACGAATAAAGGGACCAAATTGAGTCACTTTGACACGTGGCAAAACTGTTAAGTGACACGTGTCAAAAAGAAAAAAATTTAAAAAAAAAATTAAAAAAATAAAAAAAAATAAAAAAAAATAAAAAAAAAATAAAAAAAAAATTCAAAAAAACCAGAAATTGACACGTGGCGTTGACTTAACACCGTCTGGTCAAAGTTAACGGTGAGGACCAAATTGAGTCATTTTTAAGAAAATGAGGACCAAATTGAGACAACGAAAAACGAGAGGACCAAAACAAAATTTCATGACAAATAGAGGGACCAAAAGGGTAATTTATCCTAAAATTTTAATTGACAAATAACCAAAATCCTCATAATTCAGATTAAACAAGTTGTTCTTCTTCACCATAATCCTGATTTATCCAACTTACAAAATGAAAAAGTCTGTGATCGAAATGATCCAAAAATGGCTAATCAAATGTACAAAATAACAGCCATGAAAGTACAAACTTAAAGACCAGATTACATGTACAGTAAAAGCTAGCTTAAACTGGGTTTTCAAACTGTACAATCGGTGGTTCTTGAGATGGCTGGGTTGGTTGTGGAGGAGCATCAGTTGGCTGTGAGGACTGTACTTGTGTAGGCAGTTGTGGGCAATGTCTTCTATTGTGCCCCAGTTCACGACAAACTCTGTATCTTTTTCTATGGCCACCTTTTCGTAATTGCGTGTCATCTTTCCTCAACTCCCATTGTTCCAGCCTTCTCTTTTTCTTGGGTCGCCCAGGCATAATCCTTTTATGTGGAGGCATGACATCT
>Ga0214545_1005240_pt1 | contig 23594 bp, 7 predicted proteins | sample CNSS4metaG_FD_160064 | JGI IMG/M metagenome (GOLD analysis project Ga0214545, IMG submission 160064) | Root nodule microbial communities from cowpea collected in UCLA plant growth center, Los Angeles, California, USA - CNSS4 | ecosystem: Host-associated > Plants > Roots > Nodule | place: USA...
AAGAAAGGTGAGCATAATGCTTACGTATGTTTTGAATCAAACTTAACTGAAGTTCCCCATAATACGTGGTGGATTGATTCTGGATGTACGACTCATGTTTCTAATGTGATGCAGGGATTTCTTACAATCCGAACCATAAACCCAAATGAGAAGTTTGTCTTCATGGGCAATAAAGATAAAGTTCCAGTGGAAGCGGTCAGGACTTATCGTCTAATCCTCGACACTAGATATCACTTAGACCTTATGGATACTTTTTATGTACCTAGTATCACTAGAAATTTAATTTCTTTGTCTAAGCTTAATGTTGCTGGATATTCTTTTAAGTTTGGGAATGTTTAGTTATATGGCATCTTAGGGCATGAGGAGTATTCCCATACGTAGTATATACTAGCGAACACACGCGACGGTGCTGTGTTCACATTTTTTAATTTTTAAAAAATTTAAATTATGATCAATAATAAATATATAATTTTTAAAATAATTATTTAATATAAAATTAAAAAAAATAAGATACGTAAAAAAAAATTTAAATAATGGTTTAAAATAAAAGAAATTTCTAGAAAAATGATTAAAAATAAATTATTTATGAAATAATTAATTTTTAAAATAATTAAGGGTAAAACATGTATTATGAGATGTGGACACAAAAGAGGAATCCTCTTTATTGTTATAGATAAATAGATAGATAGATAAATAAAATAAGAGAGGTTTTGTTTTTGAATTTTATCTTTTTAATCATAGAACTATTTACAAAATAAATAAAAAACTATAAATAATAAAATTAAGAAATTTATTTTAATTTTATAATTATATTAATAATAATAATAATTTCACTAGTAAATATATTCATTTTGTGTGGTGCAATTAATGAGAAAAAAGTGTGGTATGACACAACATCATGGTTAAATCTTGTAGTGTTATAATATTTATATTTATATTATTATGTACCATGAAAGTATTTATGTTATAGGTGATACAAATATCACTTTAATGTAAATATTACTAATTAAATATTTAAATATCTTTGCTTTATCATGAATAATAAAGGAATATGGCTTGCTTTCCCACAGACCTGGAAAAAATTCTTGTGCTCTGATTTTTTATTTCCTTCCTCTAGATAAGTTTGGTCGTATGAATTTTTTCTTTAATTTTTTTAATTAATGTGATCAATTCTTATTTATAATAATCACAATAATGATATTAAAATATTGATTCTTAATCAAAATAAAATTCATTGGTTAAATCAAGAAAATCTCTGCTGTCTCAACTCTTTCTTTTACTATTTTAGGAGGATATTAATATTTAAAAAAATAGTAAGTTTTAAATTCTTTCTAAATTTGAGTATTTGAAATATTTATATTTTTTAATTAAATTTTCGTCGTTTAATTATTATTTTTTAAATAAAAGGTGTGATTTATATGTACATAATAAAAAAATTGCATCTTGATTTTATTAATATAAATTAATATTATAATTAATCTGAAGAGATTAGTGACTTTTATTTCTTTAATATTAATTTATATTATTCATAAATTTTCACATATATTAAAAGATGAAATCAAGTAAATAAAGATAACGAAATAAAATAACAATTACATAATTTAATTAATGATAAAGCTAAACATTAAATCAATTAAAAAAAATTTAAATATTCAATCAAAAATTTAATTAAAAATACTTAACTTTAAAAAAAACATAAATTTAACTAAAAAAAATTAAATTACAAGTCTAATTAATTATAATTAATCGCCTTTAAATATTATATATATATTTCTTACAAATGATTTATTTTACCAATTCGAAAAATGTTTTCGTAAACATTTTTTAAGTAATAATTTGAGGGACAACTCCATTTTTTAATTACTTTCCTTTGGTGCCGCGCCCGCTTAAAAAAACCGATTGAATTATCGTGATGAATTTATAAATATAACTCATGCATATGGGAATAAAACATATTTTATAATAATAAAATAAATAATAATAATAATAAATATATTAAGAATAAGATAGAGATATAAATAATAGAAGATTTATAATTGATACATTCATAATTGAATAAAATAATAAAAATAGTATGAATTGAGACACATAGAATTTGATCTTTAAAGAGAAAATGCTCTCACAAAATAAAACAAAATTACATGTGTTTCTTTCTCAAGATAAAACAACTTGTCAGATCAATTGAGTGTAATGAGATATCTATAAATGTTATGAACACCAATGTATTAAAAGACAATATGGTATTGTCTTTTAATACATTGGTGTTCATAACATTCATAAACAACCAACACAACTAATGTTATCACTAGATTGTCAATTTATCCTACAAAGAAATATTCCCAGATTACATAATAGTATTGTAAGAAATTTCACTTACTTTAGAATACATAACTAATAAATTTTCTTTTCTTATTGAGAAGTATATTAACCTTTGCAAGCTATCACCACACTTTAAAATATTTTAAATGTGGTTCTCCTTTTTTTTTTATAACTCATAAGGAATTTTACACAAGCTTTATAAGGAATTTTATTTGAGAATATGACAAGCAAATATAAAGTTTCACCATATATCTTGCTAACTTAAATATAATTTCAGTGTCATTACAAAAAATAAAATAAAAATTCGTAGTTAATTAACGAGGGAGTATATTTCTCACTAAATTCATGGTAATTACATTAAATTATGATATTATATCAAATAAAATTTATTTATACAATTAGAGTGATAAAATTACACATATGATAATGAGTTACAAAATAAAAATAATTATATAAAAAATATCAAAATAGTACTCTACATGATAAAAATAAACAACAAATAAAAATATTAAAAAGTGATCAAATGTGTGTCTTAGAAAAAAAATTTCAAATATCAACTTAGTCTATGGTTGAGAGATAACAAAAATTGTTTTAACGAAACAAAAGAGTTCTTCAGATGAAACAAAAATTAATAATAACAGAATAAAAAAGATAATTTTTTATATAACCTAATAAATGAAATATTGATACTATTGAACACTTAAATTGAAACTGTTAAACATTCTCATCTGAAAATAAAATATAGAATAAATAAAAATATTAAAAAAAGTAGAAATATTCAAATGTGAGACATAAAAAATATTTACATAATTGCATAAAGGTTGTGATAATACCAAAAATACTTTGGAGATATGAATGAATTTCATGACAAGTTAACCAATTAGAAGAAATAAAAAATAGAAAGTGTGTAGTGTATATATATATATATATATATATATATATATATATATATATATATATATATATAATAAAGCTCTAATACATTATATATGCAAAGTATTGTATAGTAAAATTTATGGTATTATAGTTGTCCCCCATTTACAAAAATTTTGTCCTCGTAATTTTTTATTGATTAAAATAATTAAGGGTAACTTGTTCTTATTCTTTCTTCTAATTCCCACGTAGTGTCTCTAGTGTCTTCATTCCAAATGACTTTCATTAGTGGGATTTGTCTACCTCTCAACTCTTTGATCTTATTATTTATAACTTATATATGCATTGTGTGAAATGTAAGGTTATACTTTAATTGTATTGTATGAGGTGTTATTACATGAGATGAGCCAATAATATATTTTCTTAATTGAGACCAATGAAATACACTATGAAAGTTAGAAAGAAAAGGGGGTAAAGAAATTTGATAAGCAACAAGACCAATTTTTTTGAGAATTTGATAAGGATCGATAAATCTGGGAGTGAGTTTCTTTGATTTCACTAATCCGTCAATTCCAATTATTGGTGTGACTTTCAACAGTACATGATCACCTTTCGTCTTTTCTTATCAACATAACTTTTCTGTCTACTATGAGTTGCTCTCAATTTTTCCTTAATAATTTTGATTTTTTTCTATTGTCTGTTGAATCATGTTAGGATCTAAGACTAAGTTTTCTCTAACATCAAACCAATACAAAGGTGTTTTACATTTTCTCCCATATAATGCCTCAAAGGGAGCCATATCTATGTTAGAATAAAAAATTGTTGTTATATGTGAATTCAATTAGAGTTAGGCATCGATCCCAACTACTGGAATCCTCTAGCGCAGAAGCTCTCAACAAATATTCCAAAGATTGATGGGTTCTTTTTTATTGTCCATCAATTTGGGAATGATAAGTTGAGCTAATAGGTAAACTAAGATCCTTATCAGATACAATACTGGTTGGAACTCCATGCTGTGACACCCCAATTTGGGATGTCATAAAGAGTTATAAAACGTATACTTTCAATGGAAAATGATTGTTCTAAAAATATATTTAAGAAAAATTTTATAATTTAATTTTTAAATATCGTAGTTCAAAACATCAATTACTTAATAGTTTTCAATAACAACAATAAATAAAAGAAATTACATCATTTTTAATATTTAATTGAAACATCTTTAATAAAAAGGAACAACAATTCCAATTTCATCCATCCTCTCGTCAATCTACGCCATACCAAAAGCATATGCATTATCACCTGCTTTCGTATAACACACACGTCATACGATCATTGTACACACAAGAAACACACAAAACAAATATCCAGCCATGAGACACAAATTGGCTTCCTCAGTTTCATATTGTGATGAGCTACTTGTTGAATCATCATTATCTTCCCAAGCTATGTAGACACATCTTTCCTTAATTTTCTTCTCATTTTTCCTATCAAAACTCTTCTCCTTTTCTTTGTTAATATTTTGACATTCAATCTTGATATCTCATTGCTTTCCACAATTATAACAAGAGAAATTTGGAGTGTTTTTTGACTCATTTCGTTTGGAATTGTACCTCTTTTGATTACCTTTGCTACCTTTCCTTTTGAGATACTTCCCAAACCTTTTGACTAGTAGATTCAAGTTCTCATTGTCACTTGATTCAACCACCTCATCCTCGGGTTCATCACTTTTCTTTGTCCTAGTCTTCAAGGGTATATTCTTCACCTTTTTTCTCACTTGACTCTTGCTCATTCAGTCTATGCATTTCAATTTCATGCTTCCTTAGCTTGCCAAACAATGCAGTTGTAGTCATAGTGGATAATACTCTTGATTCTGAAATAGTCGTGACCTTTGGTTGCCAAGTTCTATCAAGACAGTTCAACACCTTGATGTTTAGCTCCTCTTTATCAAATTCTTTACCCAAACCTATGAGATGATTGACAATGTGAGTGAATCTCTTTTGTACTTTAGCAATGGACTCTCCTTGTTACATCTTAAACAACTCATACTCTTGTATCAAGGCATGCTTCCTTGCTCTCTTCACATCATTAGTCCATTCATGCGTGGCTTCAAGTACATCCCACATATCTTTTGCACTTTTGCATTGGGAAACTCTAAAGAACTCATCCATGTTCAATGATGATGTGAGAATGTTCTTTAAGGTGTAATCATATTGAAGTCTCCTTCTTTCCTCCTCTGCCCATTCATTCCAAGGCTTGTCAACCTGTTTTTTATCAACCACATGTTTAGATGTGTAAGGTCCATTTAAAATTGCATCCCAAATACCTTAGTCAATTGATTCAATGAAGATGTTCATTCTAATTTTTCCAAAACTGGTAGTTGATACCACTAAACATATGTGGTCTATGTATAGAGGCACCTTTTGCAAAAGAAAGCTTGTTTTCAGCCATTTCAAATAGTTAAAAAATAGTTTTAGGATTAAACTTGAGTAATTTTCAAGAACCTTGCTCTAGATACCAATTGTGAGTATTGAAATGGGTGAAATGCCAAGAAAGGCAGATTGAATTGGCTAATTAAAAACTTACGTAACTTTTGAAAGCTTAGAACACCTTTAACTTGAATCAAATCAACCACGAAATGAGGATGCAAAAGTTACTAGATTGTACACTTTTAATCAATCAAAAATAGGGACAATCAACTATTTTCATTAAATAGTTAACAATACTATGTAAATCAACAGATCAAAACACAAAATCAATCGACTGAAATACTGGGAATTCTACAGAAATCAGATTTTTAGTTTAAACAAAAAACAACATGAAAGACTTATCAAGATTGATTAAAATGAGTAATACAAATATGAGTCAAGCTTCATATCAAGCTAGAACACACAAGAACAATTAAAAGATGATTAAATTCAAATTTCTTGAAGCTTTAATGCACAAAGCAAGAGAGAAAAGTTAGAAACAAGCACAAGAACACGAGATTTATACTGGTTCATTCAAATCTGAGCTACATTCAGTTTGTCAAGACAACCCAAGCCTGACTTGCACTATTTCAAAAGATTTACAAAATCCATAAGATTACACTTTCAAAATATGCCCAAATACAACCTAAGACCTTTGAATTCCACAAGAATCAATACAAGCACAATAAGACCACCTTGCAGACCTGGAAAACCACTAGGAACCACCCAGAGAGTTGAGAAAGATCAAACCTGAATGATGGCTCTCTCTAGCCAACAATACCTCTTTGTCCTAGTTCCAAAACTAAGGAAAATTGCTTTAAGAAAGATCCAAGATCAATCTTCAATGGCTACATTTCTATATGATTAAGAGAGAGAGTTTTCGACAGAATACCCAATGATTTTGCACTCAAAATGGTAAGTCTTCTATGCAAGACCTGAGAAATTTAAATAATTAAATAAATAATTATTTAATAAGTGTGGGTAATATGAGCCTTTATGACATTTAATGCGAATTATTATGCTGTGGAAAAGTACTAGCTTAAGTGGTTGAGAGTACTTTGATTGTGTGAGAGGATTTAGGTTTGAGTCCTATATATGCTAATAGTATGTTATTTTAAGTTGTGCATTATTTTAAGGATAGGTTTGAATGTCATTAGTGATAATGTAATCCTAAAATTATAGGAAATTATCACGAAACATGAATTGGTGAGACATTATGTTAATGGTTATTGAATAACCATTAAGCCAATTTTAATTAATTTTCGTTTTAGTAGTAAAGGGTGATTAAGGGAGACATTAACTTTGAGAGAGAAGAGAATTAGAGGGGGAATTAGGACTGCATTTTCGTGGTGCTAAAGGGAGAGGGTTCAGAGACATCAAAACATGCTTTTAGAAGAGTGGAAGCTGAGAATTTTGGTAGAGGAGAGGAAGGTTCTTGGACCTCTTGAAAGAAAGGCTTGGGAAGACCATTTTGGAGCAAGGATTCCAGGTTAGGGGAGTTCCTTTATGTGTATGAATTATTTGTGATTATTATTGTGTTGTAATGTTTGAATATGATGCTCTGCATGATCAAAAGCTTGTTGTTTTCGTGTTTCTGGAAAATTTCCAGAAACCGCCTGGCGATGTCGAATATATCACCAGGCAACGCATGAGTTAACCAAATTCTGGGGTTTTTTATGATGAACCGTATGGTGGCAAAAGTGACTCCGCCAGGAGACGCGAATACTGTGCAGAAAACACTATTTTTCGTACTTTTCGCGCAACAGGGACCGCCAAGTGCAAGTTTCATACCGCCAGGCGCCAAGCTTCGATTTTTTGGACACTACGCGCCACAAATTTTTCCGGTTTGCGCAGTTTTCGTAAAACTGCGTTTCCCGATTCGTTAACTATCCGATTTAGGTGAAATTTTGACAGGATATTCATAACATGTTTTTCTTCACTTGGAACGGTGGGACCGCAGGGCGCAGGTTTCATATTGCCAGGCGCCAAGCTTTGATTTTTTGGACTCTACGCGTCACAGATTTTTCTGGTTTGCGAAATTTTTGTAAAACTGCGTTTCCTAATTCGTTAACTGTCCGATTTAGGTGAAATTTTGACAGGAGATTCATAACATGTTTTTCTTCACTTGGAACGGTGGAGATTTGAATTAGATGTATGAAGCTAGAGATATACATCACTCATGATTGGTTGTTTTAATTCCCTAATAGTATGATTATTAATGGATGATTGAGTGTGCTTAAGTGCTGGTATGGCCTTGATTGATGAATATATATATATATATATATATATATATATATATATATATATATATATATATATATATATATATATATATGTGTGTGTGTGTGTGTGTGTGTGTGTGTGTGTGATTGATGAGTATGTTTTTAGTAATGCTTGCTAAGCCATGTTGAATATATGAACTTATATATGTTATTAATGGTATTATGTATGTGTTGAGTCTTTGGGAAAATGGTGAATGATGAAGCATGAATACATGTTAGGAATTTTAAGATGAGTGATTGGAATCCAATTCCAGATAGTAAGGGTTGATGAACATTAATAATTAAAATTTAGGAAGGAAATTTTAATGAAGCGCATGCGATATGGAGTGTTGTGGTTCTTTTAGCAATTGGAAAACATTCTGGAATAGGGCCTTGGTTACTCGCAGGTCCAAAGATAGGAGGTTATGTCTGGTTCTGATACACCGCCTGGCGGCACCTTGTTTGCCGCTAGGCGACGATGAGGAGCAGGTGCAGTTTTGCGAATTGGAGTGGTTTGGCAAAGAGGGAAGAAAACCATGGACGTGGATGTTAAAATAAAATTAGGTGATGAAATGGGAAGGGATAATATGCGTATATCATTAGAGAATGAGACTAGTGGAGGGAAGTGATGATGTGTTTTATGTTTATGAGTGGTGTAAGAAGGATAGTGAAAGGAAGGAAATGTTAATCCTAACAAAATTCCAAGTGTTGGAATGCGTAGTTTTCTTTAGGATTGGTGCTTTTTGTGATAGTCAAGCCTTAGTGAGTTGAAGAATCAATCTTAAAATTGTGCAGCTTAATGAGAAGAGAATTGAATAAATAGGGTTGGTATTAATTACAATATAGCAGAAGTAGGTTGCTTGATTTTAGGATATTGGGTTAGTAACTCTTTTCTTAAGCTTGATTAAGTCATCTGCCAAGATTAGAGAACTCGATGAATCATGTGCCTATAATCCAGGAACTTATGAATATGAGTTATAGGAAATTGAATTGATTAAGGTATGTCCGGGTGATTAGGTATGATGTCCTGATAATTGAGGGTGTAGTGATGCCTTTGGTAGTGTTTTGGATTAAGGAATGACTTAATCTGGGTGCCAAAACCAGCAGAAATGCACTACTAGTATGGCGCTTGGCGGCCTGGGTGTGTGCGCTAAGCGATAGGGGCAACATGGATGTTCCTGCACTGCATGGCGCCTAGCGGCAAGGTGTGATCCACCAGGCGATAGACCCTGCAACAGTGGGTCTGTGAGAGGTTGGCGCTTGGCGGCAAGGGGTGTTCCGCCAGGCGGTCTACGTAGGTTTCGCCTGGCGGCGCTTAGGCTGTTCCAAGCGTTAAAGCTGCAGGTACCTGGTAAGCATGAGTTGTTATATGCAGTGATGCTATACTTGGATCAGGAGATGTTGTGCCATGAGTGGGTAGGTTCATGGATGGTGGTGAACACGTGATGGTATGAGCAAGGAGGTTCATATCCTATTACTCTCGTGTGGGGATACGAGAGAGGTAGGTTCTAATGTTCCGTACTCACTTGAGAGGTGTTGTGTGCGGGGTGGTACGTAGCTGGTGGATAACATGTGTTGGACTATGGGCGGGCAGGTCCGTAGAGCAGGACTACAAACGGGGAGGTTCGTAGAGCAGGACTACGAGCAAGGAGGTTCGTAGAGGCAGGACCATGAGCAGGCAGGTTCGTGTGAGCATCATAAACTATTTGTGTGATTGGAAGGTTGAAAAGCCTTGGGGTATTAAGGTCTTGGCCAAGAACTAACTAGACTAAATTAGGTGGGTAATTGATATTATTAATGTATGTGTTATTTTCATTATGAGCTCACCCTTTCTGTTTGTGTTTGGCGATGATCGTGTGATTCGTTACACGGGACCATATGATATTACAGGTGATGCTGGCGATGCATAGAAATGGAGAGAGGGCTAGCTTGGGACTTGTAATAAGATTATTACTTTAGCTTTAATCGAATTTTAGCGAATTGAATAATGTTTTAAATTTTCCCACGTTTGGGAATAATAAAATTTTGTCGTTTGATCTTCATTTCTTATTTATTTATTTTAATTAAGTAATTTCCAGTAGGGACGTTACATTCTACCTCTCTCTCTCGAAAAAAAAATAAAACTTATAGTCAATCTATTAACGAATTCAATAGGTTGATTTTTCATTCAATCTGTTGATTTCACTTACTTTAAGTGAAATCAGTCGATTAAGAAATAAATCAACTGATTGAATATGTTACAAATAAAACTACTACAACAAATCTTTTAACATGTTAAAAATCCATTTAACAGATTAAAAAAAACATTTAACCTATTGAAAAACAATTCAATAGATTAAAAGACACCAATAAGACCCTATACATTTATACAATGTTAAATGGTCTACATTATAAACTCCAATCTTCAAGCTTGTTTTCTCCATGAGTAATTCAGATATAGCACACACACACGAGGCTTGATCAACACTTGAAACATCAAACCTTCACATCTTCATCAATTTAATCATGGTTGCAACATGTTCTAATGCAATGGCTTCATATATCTTCATCAAATCTTCAAGCACCAAATCACTAAGACCATTTGTGCCAACATACAGTACGTTATACATCTTATATTTTACATTGTTTATATTACACATTACATTTTCTACACCCGGAGGAGAAGAAATATTATTTAACTACAATCCCTTCTTCATCTACTAATCTTCAAGCAGTTGGAGGGAAAATGTTAAGGATATGATTCACCTAAATTGTAGGAGGCATATAAAAGGTAACTCCAATTTTTCCTTCAAGGATGAGAGGTGCATTAGGAGCGAACAAAAATGTAAAGGTAGAGGTACCCGTTTCCTAGAATCTTACTAAATTATTCAAAACATTAGTTTGTCATGTGTTCTCCAAGAGAACTACTGTGATGTCAACAATGAAGAGATCAGGCGTATTGGGAGAAGTCATCTTAATGTTCATTATACCGAACATGCATGAATTCATATACAAATTAGAATAGATTTAACCAACTTTAACTTAAATAAAGGCTAAATATATAAACAATAAAACAAATAAAATCGACATTAGTTTTGTTGATACTAACTTCAACAAATATAAATACAAAAAATAAATAAAATTAACGTCAAAAATTAATATTATTACTTATTAAAAAAATTTGAAAATAGTTAATATTGATTTAGAGTTGGCTAAGTCAATTGTATGAATGTGTAACATTTACTTTACTAGTGTTATCTAAAGTAAAGCTAATCCACATTAACATTGTTATTTTTAAGTATTAAAAAGTTAATATCGACTTAGACTTGAATAAACTAACACTAATATATATATATATATATATATATATATATATATATATATATATATATATATATATATATATATATATGAATTTATTTTTTTAATGTCAATATTTCTGTTATTTTATTCTTCTAGTGACATTTTTTTTTTAAATTAATTATTTTCCTTTTAAATTTGCCCACTTTTTAAAATTAAAATAATAAAATTATCTGCAAATAAATTAAACTATCTACAATAAAATTATAAAAATTTTCATATTAATTTTTATAATTATAATTTCATTATTTTATTTATCATATAAAAAAAAATAAACACACGTATAGGGATGGCAATTCGGGACGGGTCAGGCAGGTTGGCCCACACAAAAAAATGCGGGGCGGGCTGAGATGTTGAATTTGCTAGCCTAAAATGGCCCGTCCCACATAGGCCTGCAGCCCACACGGGCTAAAGGCGGGACGGTGCGGGCTAGTCCGTTGGCCCTCTTACAAAATTATATGTTCTCATTTTTTAGTTCTCACATCATTCATCCCATTGTTTCTTTAAGTTTCTTTTATTTTATTATTATTAATATTATTATTATTATTATTACGACTACTACGTTTATGTATAATCATTGTATATAAGATAATGATTTTAGTTCTTGAATATGAAATATCTTTTTATGCATTTTTACATGTCTTGTAAGGTGACATGTTACTATTGTACTTTAGCTATAATCGTCGTTGTTATTTTTCTTGTCTTTGATTAGGTAAAGTAATTGAAATTATTTCGATAGAAAATGAATATCAATTATTATGAAAAAATAAAAAAGTTTTTATTTTGCTCAACAAAAAAATATTTCGCTCATCACAAATGTGGGTCAACTCATAGACCCACGGGGTGGGACGGGTCAGAAAAGTGAACCTAATATTAAACTGCGGGACGAGTCAACCCGACCCGCACTTTGCGGGCCAAAATGCAAGGCTGCCCAAAACGGGTCGGGCTAGCCTGCTTTGTCATCCGTACACATGTATGTGTTAATTTAGTTTAAAAATAATTTTATATTTTTTAAGTTTAAAAATAATTTTATATTTTTTAAGTTTAAAAATAATTTTATATTTTTTAAGTTTAAAAAAATATTAACTTTTTACATTACGTCATAATTAGATTTATATTTTGGTTAATTAACACTACTATTTAGATGTCAATTTAATATTTTATATAGATATAAAAGTCTATGTAATTGGTAAGTAGTGGAATTCATCCAAGAGAATAAATGTAGAGTTTTGCATAAATGTGGACCATGTTAGGGCTGCAGAGTTTGCATTCTTAAAGAGCAAGTGGCTGTAATTCAGTGGGCCGATGCATTCAAACAATTGGCTTTTGTAAGTTACTAGTATTTGTACCGTGCAATGATGCATCATGGATATATATATATTTTTTTAATTATATTTAATATTTAATAATAAAATAAAGTTTATAAAATAATTAATTTTATATATTATATTTTAAATTAGAGTAGTGATAATAATAATTAAAGTACTAAATAGTAATAAATTTTAAAAATATTGTCTATATATTAATTTAAATTATTATTAAATATTATTTTATAATGATTAGATATAATATAATGTGTTAAGTTTGAAATAGATTAAATAAATAAGTAAGAGTTAAATATGTTTTTAGTTACTGATGTGAAATTGAAATTCGTTCTTGTTTAAAATTTTAATATATTTTTGTCTCCAAACTTTAACAATAAATTGATATAATCATTTTAATCTAATTATGTTAGTTTTTTTAAGTGTTAAACGTGTTTTATTCTAGTTTTTGAATTGTTTACAATATTTAACACATTCTTATTTTGTCACTTGCAAAACATATTTCAGATGCAAAAAGTAAACAAATTATATATCCATTTCATTTTTAAAATTTAAGGATATTGGAAAGTGTGTGATTGCTTTTGTCACAATACATATTTTCTTTTAATTTTTGAAATTTTTTCCAAAAGTTTCTTATTGTGACATGTGGTAAAAATTTTCATTTGTGATTCGTGAAATTTTATATATTATTATAGACTAGTGGAAAAAAAAAACTATTCTTATCTAATATAAATTGTAAATATAGTATATTTTTCATAAAATGTTTTTTAAATAGGTTATAGAATTTTAATAAAATTATTAAATTCCATAAAGATGATTAATAAATTTAAGTTTATAAGGCATCGGTATTCTAAAATAAAAATTAAAACAATAATTATTTTGAAGGAAGAAAAATAATAAAAAAATATAGCTGATGAGTACATGTGCTAACACCGTTGGTCTTATATTATAATTGTTATCTAGATATGGTACAATGAATCTGGTGCATAGCTTTATTGTCTGATCTTTCAATCGTAAAGCTTTTTTTATGTAAATTTAAGTTATTATTAAATAAGTATTGAAATATTTTCCAGAACGTTTATTAATTTTGTTTACCGATTGAAATATAAATTCTATTAAATTTTATTGTGAATTTAACAATAATTATAACATTGTATTACTGATGTATTTACCGGTTTAGATAATTAATTAGGCTTTTACAAAATATCTAAAGTAACAATCAAACTTATAATATTTTCGTAAAACCACGAAATATAAAAATATACAATATATCATAATAAGATAAAATAAAATGAAAATTTTCCCAAATCCATATAATTGAATTTTATCATACTTTATAAAGATATTGATTAATTTTATCATGGTCAACAAAGTAACTCAAGAACATCTCATCTTGAGTAATACTAACTCGTTTAAATATCCAAGGTCATACCTCCAACTACAATAATTAAATCTTTATTTATCATAAATTATATTTCAATATTAAACCATATAATTATATAAATAAATAAATAAATAATATCAGTACACAATTAAAATAAATATAAATAAATAAAAAGGACGAATACATTACTGGAGATAAATATAAATAAGTAAATGAGAGTAAATATAAATTGAATAAATATGATCAGTACACAACTATAGATGAATATAAATAAATAAATAGTAACGAGAACTAAATATAAATTATAATGAGGTTAGGGACACCTCACTTAAGGTAAATATAGAGATAAAAATAATTATGAACAAATAAAAAATAATCAAAGTAAAAAGATAAAATGATAGATGTATCCTCCCCTTACCTTAGCTATCAAAGTTATGCTTTTGAAGATAATCTTTGTATTCTATTTTTCTCCTCTTTCTTTTCTCACACTCCCACATACTCTCTACTCCCCCCCCCCCCCCCCCCCGCGCCATTTTTTTCTTATTGTCTTTCTTTCCCTCTCCCGTAATGATTGCATTTAGTTTAAAATGCACTATTTTTTGTTTTGTTTCAGTTCTTCCATGGTTTATTTTAGTTAGTTAAAGATCGGGCTATCAAGATTTTTTTTATCCTATCTGACGTTAACATTAACCTGGCCTAGCATTAACTGTGATTTGCCATTTTGACCACTCTTGGTGCATGCACATGGATTGTAACATTGTGGTGCAGATTCAATCTAAAATTTTCTTTAGTATATTTGATCATAATATATAAAGTTTCTACACATATATTATTAAAGTTCAGTTTGGAAAAGACTATAAATATTTTATTTATTTTTTATTTATCATTTATGGATTGATGTCGAATAAAATCAATAACTATTAATATTATGAAAATAAGTCTGAGTGCAAATGAATATGAATGTAATTAAAATGTTCAAATTAATAAATATATTTTATTAAATAATTATAAAATATCGAATACGACAACAATTCTATTATTTAAAAATTATATTTAAAATTATTTATAGTTGATGTATAATATATATTTTTAAATATATCCATGATATTTAAAATTACTTCAACAAATAGGATAATGGTGTATAACGAAACAATATTATAATATTATTGTGTAATACCTATTATAAATGTGTTTATATTATTATTATTATTATTATTATTATTATAATAAAGCAAAACGTATGTTTTTCTAAAACCGAAATGCTAGTTGTAATGTTATAAGTATTATAACTTATTTTATTATTTAAGTATATTATTTTGTAGTAATATTTTTATTATAATTATTTTAATTAAAAACACTTAAATTTTGATTTCTTGAATAATTATAATTTTTATATCTTATGTTCATAATTTATTATACTAGTCACAATACACTTAAATTTAGAACACCTAAAACTAAACAAAAGAGATTTGGAGAAGGAGAAAGTGTGCTCAAGGGTAGAAGAAGAGAGTTAGATCAAACTTGATGCAAGAAGGACCTTAGGAGAGCTTTTGGAGAAATATTTCAAGAGTTGCACTAAAAGCTGTGTTTTCTTCTTGCAAGATTCGAAGTTGAGCCTCGTAGTTTCGTTGCATTTCATCCATTCGTTATTGCATCATTCTCAACATTTCTCTCGTGTCTCCTTGCTCGCTCACCACATCTCTTCCTTCTGCATTGCTCGTCATGTTTCTTGTGGTTTATAACACCCCTCTTATCAAGAGGGTTGTGTCATGTCTGCAGCCCAATACACCCCAACCCCTCGCCCCAAGTGTCCCCCCACTTCGCAAGGCAGGTTGTTGTCAGTGGGTATTGAACTCCCAACCTGACCTTTAACACCCTCTCAACAAGAGAGATGTCACCAGTTGCGCTCATAAGGGTTTAAAAATAGTCGCTCGGCTCCACTGTGAGCACCAAAATGTTTTGGGTATCGCGATTGGCCGTCTATCTAAACACATAGCTTGTCTCTTCTTTTCTTTCGTCATTTGCTCGATATTTCCATATTCTCTCATTCGGTGGTTCAGAGGATCAGGGGTACCTGTCAATTAGGCTTCAATGCTTAAGTTATTTATAATCCGTTCGGGTTTTGCAATTAATGTTGTAATAAATGGTAAAAGTCCTTACCAACTTACCTTGAAGTCCTGTTTATAGTTTTTTATATGGGCCTTGGATTATGGTTTATTTAATTGAGACCTAATTGCTTTTTAAACTTGATTACTCACCTATTTTATCTTAATTATAGGGGTCTGATCTTTCTGTTGTTGCCACTTGACTTATGTGGTCGTGCGTGCACAACTTCCTCGCCCACGATTTTGTGACCTGACAACCGGATGAGAATGGTATGTCATGGCTGGTGTTACCAAGAGCCACAATGTGCACTCATGCTCACAAGCATCCAAGAATGGTCTCAATGTGATTTTCAGTTAGTGTTGACAAAGCAAATGTGGCATAGGCTCACTAAATCAACTTTCATGGCCTGCGACTGCTCGATTGTTGACCTCTTATTATCACTTTGGAGTGATTGTCACATATACTAGTCACAACATCAAACCTCAACCATTGGATCGCGAGACAACCAACGATGTGGCTAGGGTACGTAATTTTGCCTCGATCGGCGCTGTGTGAACTTCTTTGAGCATCGATCAGCTGTTGTGGCGAATCGAATGCTATGGTATAATATATATTATGAAACTCGTGTATATATATAATTATGATTGTGTGGTTTTAGTGTGTGTATATATATATACACATATATATATATATATATATATATATATATTAGGTAAATATAGTGTTATTTTGGAATGGGAGGCTTAAATGAAATAATAAAATTCTATATTAATAACGTTATTTTTGGGGTTGTTTTAATTGGGTACAATGAAGTAACCTTGGCAATTGGAGAATTGGAGTCCTTTGTTATTATTATGTGTTGGTAGCAAAAAGAATTGTGGGTGAAGTGTTTTATTTTTGGTATGCGCCAAATAGTGGTTTTGGTTTGAAGCATGGGAATAAATGGAATCTTGAAGGAATTGTTTGAGACCTTGTTTGATTATATGCATGAATTGGTTGTTGGCTTATAAATTCTTATAAGCATCGGGTATTCTTGGCCATACTCAAGTGTTGGCATGATTTTAAATTGTGAATGCATGTGTGTTTATACTTGATTGATTAATGTGAGCTGTGATGATGCAATTTTGGAGCATGTTAAAGTGTATGAGTATGCATTTGGTATTCTTGATATGACCTTGTGATAATTAGTGTGTTAAAAAATGGTTCTGCACTAAACCAATAAGAATCACGTTACTAGTGTAGCGTCTGGCGGTGTGAATTAGACCGCCAGGCAATAGTTAAGAACAAGGGTATCCTGCAGCGCATGGCGTCTGGCGGTGAGTTGGGACCGCTAGGTGGTCTGTAGTACATTTTCGCCTGGCGGCGCTTAAGCAACGCCAAACAATAGCACACAGAAAATGTGTTATTTTGTAGCATTGTGCATGTTTTGGTGTGTTGGTCCTGGTCTGGGATATGCTTGATAGTATCACGAGCGGTTACATTCGTGATTGGTGATGGAACGTGTGATTAATATAAGTGGGAAGGTTTATATTAATGATACTCTCATGTGAGGATACGAGTAGGGAGGTTCGTATGTTCCATGCTCACACTTGAGAGTTGTTGCGAGCGAGGAGGTTATTAGCTGGATGGATCACGCGTGTTGGACTATGGGCTGGGAGGTTCGTAGAGTTGGACTACGAGTGGGGAGGTTCGTAGAGTTAGATCACGAGCGGGCAGGTTCATGGAAGCATTAGAATCCCTAAGACCCAAGTTGAGTGTGTACTAATCTTGTATAGGTCAAGTGAATAATATTGAGAGTTTTACACAACTTTGGATGGAGGCCTTGAGGAGATGACTTGTTGGGGTCCCATTTACATTTTGTAGCTTGTAATGAGGAGTTAAACACATGACCATTCTAGGTTGAAGCCTGATGGTAATTGGAATTTCAGTGTGAGCATGCTAGTTGTGGCTAATACAGATTGATTCACTTGATTGCCTTTCACGGTCGGAGCCGGGGAGGTCGGTAGTCTTGTGATAAATACGAATTGTGGTTTGTATTGGGGAGCTCCACTCGGTATTGGGGATTGTAGTCTATAACTAGATAATTTTCGTGTGTGATCTATAGGTGATGGCCGGTAGATGGTGGAACCACGACTTGGAGGTTGTCGCTGCAAGAATCATCTTAAGGATATCATCAATGTGTGTAGAATCGGAAGGTACACAGTGAGGCTATGATTGCTAGTGTTTGAGGATAGTAGTCCTCAAAAGGGTTATTGGGTTAACTTAATAACCTAAATTTGGGTTACATTGTATTGTTTATTATTTCTCTTATTTTGAGCTCTTCCTTTCTGTGTGTGTTTCGCGATGATCGTGTAACTTGTTACACGAGATCAAATGATATTTTTGGTGGTGGTGTTGATGTTTAGAGCCGGAGTGAGGGCTAGGGATTGCGATTCCTTGAGGAATTGTTTTTACTATTTTATAGTTTATGATTTAAATAGTATTGGAACGTGTTTTGTAATAAATTACTTTTGAATGTTAAAATGATGGTGCGATTAATAAAAGTTTTAAACTTTTTCACGCTTTGGGAAAAACTTTTAAAGCTTGAATTATTATTTATATTATTTCTTTTATTTAAATTATTAATATACGGTCAAGATATTACAACTTCTTCCAAAAGCAACTTAAGTCGTGCTTACGAGTGACAACTTTTATCAATAGAATTCATAAAGTCGTAAGATCATCTAACTAACTTCTTCATTATATATTTTATTTTGGAAGTTGAACTTGAGACATACAACTCTAACTGTTTCAACTTTTCTATATTATAAATTTATTTATTTTATTTCATATAAACAAATTTGTATTTTAATAGTTTTTTTCTTAAATATAAAAATATTAAATATTTTTTTAAAAAATTCCTATATATATAATAAATAAGAATATGTATAAAGTTTAATAACCAAATTATTTTAAAAAATTAAAATAGGAAATATTTGCATAAAAAGTTTAGAGAAAAAAACCTTTAAAAAGTGAAAAAAATAATTTGTTTATTAATTAATCAAATTATTAAAAAATATCTCAAAATAAAAAAAATATTTATATAAAACTTTAAAATATTAAATTCTTTCTAATCAAATTATTCAAAAAAAAAATAATAAAACAGTAAAGATTACTGAAAATTTTAAATTAATAAAATAAATATCTAAAAAATTTGGTTATTACATTTTATACGTATTCTTATTTAATATATATATATATAGGAATATTTTCTAAAATTACAATATCTTTTATATTTAAGAAAAAACAATTAAAATAAAAATTTGTTTTTATGAAATAAAATAAGCATGACTTCAGTTAATTAACAACCATTACACTGAAGTTGTCATCCCTACACGACTTCAATGTTTATAACTTTTGGAAAAAGTATCCACCCTTGCACAATAATCAGAAGTCGTCCACAAGTCACTTATCTCTTGCATGACTTTAATTGTAGTTAATCTTAATTGAAGTCATTTTTTATCGACAACTTCAACATTTATACAAAAGGTCTTCTCGTGCTCGCACAACTTCATCTCCACTTATCTGAAATTGTCTACAATGGTCACGATTTCTTGAGAATGAAGTTGTACCACATAAGCACAACTTGTCTCTAAATGTTTTTTTTTTAAATGTGACCCAGATCTGTAATTTCAAAATCAAATTGACCCAGATAAGTAAAAAGAAACCTTTTTCAAAGGTTGAGTAAATATTTGATATAACATCTCATTAATAATTATATTATTATTAACTATAATAAGATAAATAAATATAGATTTAATTCTTCACATTACATTGTTTTTTGAAAACAATTTTCTCTCCCTACATAAAATTTATATATATTTATTCTAGAAAAAATTTAAACAAAAAATAAGATAGATTTCTTCTCTCTTTTTATATTATTTCTGATAAATTTTTCTCTTAAAATGTTATTTGTTTTTGTACAACACATAATTATTATAGTTTGAAAATCAACATGAAGACATGCAAAATATGATAAACTAGTATTTTAAAACCGAAGATACATGCATATATTAGAATCATATACATATTGAATTTGGATGCTCAAGTTTAACTTGAAATGAGTGAAAAATGTTACTTGATCATTATGGATTGTATTTATCATGTTGAGTTATTTGGAAGTTGATTCTTTTTTATATTTTCTTAGAATTTTTTCTGAATAAAAAATAGAGTAGAAACTCAACATTTGCTCTTAATCTTATTTTCACTTGAGCGAATAATTTTTTGCTCAAATAAAAGTAGAATTGAAACTCAATCTTTGCTTTTGACCTCATTTTCGCTCAAGCGAACAATTTTTCACTCAAACGAAAATAGAGTTGCAAGTCAACCCTTGATCTAAACTAGATTTTCACTCAAATGCTTTTTTTTTTCACTCAAGTGAGGCAACTTTTACTTGTGCTAATTTTTTCTCTCTTTTGTCTCTTTAATAGATTGAATGTGAATGCTTAGTGTGATGTAATGTTAATGTGTTGCTTTGTTTAAATGAATTATGATGTATGCAAATATTGTAAAAACTGATAAGAATTCTATAAATTTGGAGTCACAAGTATGGGATGATATGTGAATCATTAGTTGAGTTGTGTATTAAGTAAAAACACCAATGTTATAAGAGAGAAATCTCATTACTTCAGTAATATTCTAAGTCACATAGATTAAGATATCAAATGTAAAAATTTGAGATGAGAGTTCTTGCATAGCATAATATGTGTAACTTAGGCTATAATGAACTTATATTGATTCATTCTTGGGTTTATTTGTTAATCTAAGTCTTCGATCGAATTAAATGTTAGGATATGATAGAATATACGTAATACAAGTCTTTTAGAAGGCTTTAATTCATATTTTATTTATGAATATATAGATAGATCTATGCATGACCTGTAGGATTTTTGTATGTTCTTGTTTGATTTAAATTAGATTGTTTATGGAGTACTAATTATAATCCTTCCCTTTTTTAAATATATATTTTCATGTTGAAAATTTATTATAATAACTTATCATTGTATATATTGTTTATGTAATGATATGTTATACTACTATATTGTATACATAAATGAATATATATATATATATATATATATATATATATATATATATATATATATATATATATATATATAAAAGTGCATAAGTAATATCGAATTACAAAAGATTTTATTTTGATTATATTTTTGTATATTGTGCATATGAAAGTTATATTTTAAAATTTGATATGCTTTCAAGGTCTGCTCAAGGATGGTAAAGTACTCGCTTTAGGTCTCTAGAAAAAGAAGGTCTCAAAATTATTTTTTTCTTACTACTAATATTTTTCTATTAAATTAATTAATACTTATAAATTATGTTTAAGAAAAAAGGTCTCAATTTTTTGTAATAATATACCTTTATTAAATTAATTATAAAATTATGTTTAAGAAAAACCTTCAAAAAAATATTTTATTACTAATATAACTCTATTAAATTAATTATAAGTTTATGTTTGAGAATAAAATTTAATTAAATTACTATTAGTGTCTTTTATTTTTATTGGTATTAAAAATGATAATTAATGAGTTAAAACCTTTATTTAGTAAATTATAATTTTGTTTACGAAAAAGATAATGATAAGTTATTTTTATTCTCTTATAATCAATTTGGATTTTATTTTCTTCTTTTATCTTTTTGTGTTTGACTTCTCTTGTCTCTCTTCACTTTCTTCTCTTAAAAGAGTCCTTTTTTAGGGTTTTGCCAAATTATATTACTTGATTATCATGTTATTCGTGTGTACCAAATTTTTCATCTTCATTTCTGGTTAGTATGTTTTTTTCTTTCCATTTGTGTTAATGTTATTTTTATTTTGTTTTGGATTAGTATTAGAATTAGAAATGCGTTTCTTTTGTCCAATTTTATTTTTCGGTACTTTTCGGTTTATGAGTTTTGAATTTTTTTTTTGCATATATCTTGACGAGGAACTATAATATTTCAACATAATTATTAATTGAATTAGGGTTTAGTCTTTTAGTGGATAATATATTAATTGAAGCATAATTCAAAGTTGAATTTTCTGTAAAAAGATAAGTAAAGTTTAGGAATAAAAAAGACTTACTATCGAATTGAGAAGAACACTGATAATTTTAATTATTTTTATTAATGATTAATCTTAAAATAAACTCCTTAGGTTTGAGAAAAAGTTGAGACTTGAGAAGTTGAAAGAGACTTGAAACTTCAAGATACTATAAGACTACTATCGAATTTATTTTATTGACAACCAAAACTAGATTTTACTGTTTTAACTCATTCGTTTTATATATTTATCTTTAGTAATGTTTTATATATTATAAGTTTTTATTTCATATAAAAATATATAGATATGTCAACTAGAAAATTTGAATCAAGTTATTCAAAAATCTAAAAGAAGAAAAGAATTGAGACTTTAATTGTATCAAAAAAGGACCAACGAATAAATGTATAAAAATTGATGAAAAATGAATTAGGAAATACAGGTGGATTGTAACGTCCCATTTAATTAATATGCGTAATTAAAGAAACGTCACACAATTATAATATAACCATGCAGTCCTGGAGTTTAAACATAACGCCGTACAGGCCAAGGCACACCAAGATGCCACCAAAAAAATAAAATAAAAGAAACATGTTAAACAGTTTACTGGAATCCTAGAAAGATGTAAAAGCGAACAAGTACATGGGCTGTAGCCCTAAGGATAGCCCAAGAAGGACAGAAAGTCCGACCCAAGAAGACTAAGCAGCGGGTTCGCCTCTCCTTTGTTGACCACGGTTACCTCTCGCGTCTGCTCCCATCAATAGAATTGATGATCATCGCGAAGATAAAAGAACAACATACAAAGCAACCAACAAGAACGGGTAAGCTAGAGCCAACAACAATTTCATCATGCAATCAAATGTACCTTCATAGCCAATATACATGTATACAACATACACATATCACTCAAACATGTTATGACCCTTCAATCAATACACTAAGACTCGATTCATCCGGATACATATAGCCTGGTCAGATTCAGCGGATGCTTGCACTTGTGGTGGATACCTCTGCTCACCCCCGAGCTAAGTGTTACAAGTGTTATAATGAATCAAATTTCCCTCACACACAAGGTTAACCCTTAATGAATTCCGGGCCTCCTGCTACTCTCACCACAGGAGTCAGTCCGCTCTAAGTGAGACTAACTGACTCCTTAGAGTGTTAGGATGCAACCGTACCTTGAATCCTTACCAGACCATATAGATGGGGCACCACCATGGACACCCACTAACAGGGGCCATGGAATTACGTCCCGACCACTGAAGCACGACCCTAAAAGTCTCACCTAGAGACTCCAAGGAATTATGCACTGACACAGACCAACTTATATAAACAGCCAAGAATTTTCACATACATCACACATGAAATATCATGCCAACACCCATAACCAACTCCTCAATTCTCATACGTTGAATCATTACCAACTCGTTATTCCCAACCATGAGTAAA